>Ga0214472_10000039_pt1 | contig 190559 bp, 179 predicted proteins | sample RVTome_6_FD_207662 | JGI IMG/M metagenome (GOLD analysis project Ga0214472, IMG submission 207662) | Soil microbial communities from uranium-contaminated site in the Upper Colorado River Basin, Wyoming, United States - RVT140D175 | ecosystem: Environmental > Terrestrial > Soil > Contaminated... | reverse complement strand
ACCCGAGTGCCGCCGCGATCTGGTTGTGTCGGGTGACGATGCGGGCCTGTTTGAGCAGCTTCCCCGCCTCAGAACTCGTGATGGGGGTGTGGTGGGTGAGCCAGGTTCGTGGTGATAGTGACCCGTCGATCTCCCATGCCCGGTCTTGGTCCCAGTTACCTACCAGGCGGAGGATCTCTGCGTCGAGGCGTTCCCTGGTTTCGAGTAGTTCGATGAGCCGTTGTGATTTGGTGTGTCCGAGCCAATACGACCGGTCCTCTTCACCCAGCTCAGCGATCCCGGTCCGCATCTTTGCGACCGGGTCGGTGATGGTGCTGGTATCTCCAGAATCGAACATATGTTCGATATTACACACTGTGTAGAACAAGTCAATAGGTATGATCGATCAAAACAGACTGATTTCGCGGGAGACAACTGACAGTGCAACATTGCGGTGGATAGACCAAGTCGACACGAGCGAGCCGGCAGCTCTAGACGACGTGGTCGACTCCGGTCGAGGGGTCGAGAACATCCAGGTATCGGCCGGGCACGTGGTCGACCAGCCAGACACCGTTGGTAGAGCGAAAGAACTGGAACCCGTCGTCGAACATTGCATCGGCAGCGACACGCAGAACGACCGGTTCTCCACGGCGCAGACCCACGCGTCGGGCGGTCTCGGTGTCAGCAGACAGATGAACGTGGGACCGTCCCATCGGGCGCAGCCCCTCAGTCACGATCCGATCAAGGAAGCGACGCACCGTGCCATGAAACAGGGTCACGGGCGGCTCGATCGCGGTCAGGCCGAGGTCGACGTCGATCGAGTGGCCCTGAGCGGCCCGTATGGACCTACCGCCGGGAGACAACTCGAAGCGCTGCTTGTCGCTCTCTGCAACGACATCAAGCACGTCGCCGGCACCGGTGGCGTGCCCGGCTGCCACGCAGGCTCGCACCAGGTCGTCGAGACGGGCCCAGCCATGCGCGTCCAGTTCCAGATCGCCGAGCTCCGGTCGGTGACGCAGCAACAAGCTTATGTACTTCGACAACCTGATACTTGAATCCGCCATGACAGAGGGAACGTAGCGCGGTCTTACTCGAGACACACCTCAGCGGACGCGACCTCCTAGTCTCGGTCCCAATGAAGAGCATGCTCATGCGTCATGCAGCGGTGTGGATCATCGGTGCGGCGCTGTTTCGTGTAGCCGTCGTCCCTGCCGAGGTCTGCCCCGCTGTGGACCCGGACAGCGTGCACACTGCTGCGGTTGCCGCCGGCGATTGGCTCGTTCGCAATCAAGATGAGACAGGTCGCTTCCTCTACGGATATGACCGGTCGACCTCTCAGGTCAACCCGGACTACAACATCGTCCGCCATGCCGGTGCGACGAACTCCCTCTACCAGCTGGCAGCGGTGGGTGAGGCCGGGTTCCTCGAACCCGCCGATCGGGCTCTCGGCTATCTGCTGGACGGTGCCGTTGACCACGACGATTGGACCACGATCGTGCTCGATGGACGGAAGGCCAGATTGGGGACGGTCGGCTTCACCGTGGTCGCCCTCATACAGCGGCGAGCCCTAACCGGCGACACCGGATATGACGAGCTGATACGGGCGCTCGGTCGGTTCATCGTGGCCCAGCAGGAACCAGATGGCTCGATCCGCGCATTCTGGGATCCCGCAACCGGTGGGCCCACTCCCGGGGAGTACGGGAAGTTCGCCACCGGCGAGGCTGTTTGGGCACTCGTGGAACTCGACAACACATTCCCGGGGGAGGGGTGGTGGGAGGCAGCCGAGCTGACGCTGCACTATCTGGCCGATGGTTCGCGTGTGCGAAAGGAGGGGCACCGCGCCCGGCTCCCCGATCACTGGGCTGCATACGCACTCGGCGCCGCCGCGCCGGACCGTCTCGACGACGAACTGACCGACTACGCCCAACGTCTGGCCGGGTACTTCTCGATGAGGCTTCGTCTCGAGGCGCAGCGCACCGGCACACCGCTCAACGTCGCCGTGCGCGCATACCCCGGTCCGCCGTCGGGAGTCGGCACCGCAGCCGAGGGGTTGGCGGCGCTGTACCGGTTGGCCGGAGATGACCCTCGCCTGGCCACGCTGCGTCCGGACATGACCGAGCGACTCGCCTGCAACGCAGGGTTGATGGTCGAGCGCCAGGTCGGATCTTCCGAGGCATCAGCCGCGGGCGATCCGGGCAAGCTGGAGGGTGCGTGGTTCTATCGTTCCTACACACAGGTCGATGATCAGCAGCATGTCCTGTCGGGCCTGCTGGGAGCAGAGCAGGCGATGCGGGAGATCGATATATGAGCGGCTGGTTTGTGTTCCTCGCCCTGCTGGCCGCCATCAACCCACCCCGGCTGCGCCCTCATCTCGACGCACGGACCCGTCCGGCGCACGCCCTGGCCGCGGTGGCGATCGTCCTGGTTGTAGGGGCTCTGCTGGTCGTGTTCGCCGACGGCATCCTCGATGGCCTCGAGATCACGCCCGAGACGTGGCACATCGGCGCCGGTGCGGTCGGGGCGCTGGTTGGTGCCCGAGTGGTCGTCGCCCCCGCGCTCCGCGGTATCGAGATACCCGACGGGTGGGCGGTGGCCGTGGCACCGTTTGCGTTCCCGCTGCTCATCACGCCACAGCTCGTTGTGCTGATGATCTTGCTGGGGGCAACCGGGTCGAGCCCGGCCGCGATCGGCTGGCTGGCGACGGTGCTCGCGGTGACGGTTGGTGTTTCTGTGGTGCGTTACCAAAGACCGGGCGTATGGTTGGCGGCTGCCGGCTCTCTCGGTGCGTTGCTGGTGATCCTCTCGGTGGCTCTGGTGGTTGCAGGTATCAGGGATGTGTGATCCCGCCTAACCGCGGGCGAGAAGCGCGCTCAAGGCGCGTGCGACAAACGCTGCCATCTGACCGCGGGTGACCGGGTTGTTGGGGCAGAAGCGGTCGTTGACGGGCGGGTTGCAGCCCTTGGTGATCCCGGCGGTCGCCAGCTTGTCGATGTCGGTCTCGAAGCCCGAGTTGTTGTCGTCGACAAAATCCACAGCACCGGAATCGGTCAGCCCCAATGCTCGTACCAGGAAAGCCGCCATCTGTTCCCGGGTGACGTTCTCACCGGGGCAGTACCGGTCGTTGACGGGCGGGTTGCAGCCCTTGGTGATCCCGGCCTCGGCCAGTTTCTCAATGTCGGCTTCAAAGACCGAGCTGTCGTCGTCGACGAAGTCGACAGAACCGGAATCGCTCAGGTCCAATGCCCGCACCAGGAACGCCGCCATCTGGCCCCGGGTCACGAGGTCGCTGGGACAGAACCGTAGGTTGATCGGCGGATCGCATCCTTTGGTGATCCCCGCCGACGCGAGCTTCTCGATGTCGGCCGTGAAGGTCGAGCCGTCGTCGTCGGCGAACCGGCCATCGAACGGCCCGACGAGGCTGAAGGTGTGCCCGGATGAATCGGGCCGGCTGGGCCCTGAGGCTCCAATCACGAGATGGTTGTCAATGATGTCCACGGAAGTCCCGTAGCCGCCCTCGACCTCGGTGAGTTCGAGTGGTGCGGTGAGCGTCGAAGTCCATAGCCAGGAATCACCCGAGCGGGTGAATATGTAGGCCGAACCGGAGTTGGCGGCGTTGGCGTCGTGCTTTGGTGCTCCCACGACGGCGTAGTAGTCGGCCAGCAACGCAACAGAGGTTCCGAACCCGTCGTCATCGGTCTGCTCGGGCACTGTGAGCTTTGTCTCCGACCAACCATTGGCCGTTCGACAGAAGACGTATGCCCCGCCCATGTAGCCGGCGCCTACGAAGGTGTTGGGCGCCCCGGCAATCAGGCAATCCCCTGCGACATCGACCGCGGCCCCGAACCCGGTCCAGCCAAGGACGTCGCCAAGGTCGGAGGCGACAAGACGTTCGACGGTCCAGTCCTTCTCTGCAAGGGTGTAGACGTCCACCGCACCCTCCGGGTCGACCGACGGGTGGCCGGCAACCACGGTGTCGCCATCGATTGCGACCGTACTCGGGGCCCCGAGCGTGTTCCCGCCCACGGGCGATGGAAGATCTGTTCTCAACCACGTTCCGGCATCGAGGTCGAAGATCACAACCTTGTCGCCGGTCGTCGTGACGAGCCGGGATTCGTCGATGGCAACGGTGTTGCCGAACCCTCCGCCGTCGCTCGCCAGCGGTAAGAGCTTCGTCTCAACGACGGCATCGTCCGCGAGAGAGAACACGTAGACCGCACCGCGCTCACCGTCGGCATCCGGCGCTCCGACGACGACCAAGTCACCGGACACGGCAACGTCATAGCCGAAGCGGTCGCCGGCCTGCGTGTCGGAACCGACCAGGGTCTCGACGACGTCACCGCCCGGTTCGCTCACTACGTATACGTAGTCGCGTAGGTCGAATTGGGATGGATCGTCCTCGACGCCGGGTCCCCACTGGGGCCCGCCAATCGCAGTCCATCCGTTGCTGGTAGTGACAGCGCCGCCACCGTGGTTGGGCATCGGCAGATCCCAGCGTGGCTCTAGGGCGTACGAGGCATCGGACGCAATCGCCGGTACCGGCCCGATCGCCAAAACGAGTGAAATGGGGACGAGGGCAAGACCGCGTCGAGTGTGCGCACCGGTGAACATGACCGCCTCCTTAGGCCGCCCAACTCACCATTATCCGACTCGGTGGATGGAGATGCCAGTGTTTGTTTTGGCGCTCCGGCTACAACCCCAGCGCCCGTGATAGGAACGCTGCCATCTGGCCTCGGGTCACGGCGTCGGTGGGGCAGAAGCGGTCGTTGACGGGCGGGTTGCAGCCCTTGGTGATCCCGGCGGTCGCCAGCTTCTCGATGTCGGTCTCGAAGCCCGAGTTGTTGTCGTCGACAAAATCCACAGCACCGGAATCGGTCAGCCCCAATGCTCGTACCAGGAAAGCCGCCATCTGTTCCCGGGTGACGTTCTCACCGGGGCAGTACCGGTCGTTGACGGGCGGGTTGCAGCCCTTGGTGATCCCGGCCTCGGCCAGTTTCTCGATGTCGGCTTCGAACACCGACCCGTTGTCGTCGACGAACTCGGACGAACCGGATGCCGTCAGGTCGAGTGCCCGTACCAGGAACGCCGCCATCTGGCCGCGTGTGACCGAGTCGTCCGGGCAGTAGCGGTCATTGATGGGTGGGTTGCAGCCTTTGGTGATTCCGGCTTCGGCCAGCTTCTCGATGTCCGTCTCGAAGATGGATCCGTCGTCGTCGATGAAGGTGCCGCTGGTCGGTGCACACGGGGCTCCGGCCGTCGGGCCGATGTAGCTCGAGGCGATGACGATGTTGTCGATGTACAGGCTGATGTCCTGGTCGGGGACGTCGGTGCCACCGTGATACACATTCATCCAGATCTGCTCGATCTTCAGGCTGTCGATGTCACGCCACCGCCAGTCGGTCTGCCGGTGGGCGAGCCGGCCGTCGACCCAGGTCTCCAGGACCCCGTCGTTGAGTCCCGGTGTGTTGAGCACCAGGTGCTGTTCCACGCTGTACCAGCGGTCCTTTTCCAGGAAGCCGAGATACCCGTCCTGCCACAACACGTTGTCACCCCACTGGGTGGGCTGGTCGGCGTGATAGACGTAGCTGCCGATCGGGACGGTGCCGGCAAGCGGGTTGTCGCCACCGGGCACGGTTGGTTGGTACAGGCCGCGGGCCGACCAGCCGTTGGTGCCGTCGGACTGCCGCCCACCCCAGCCGGCGACGCCGTATGTGCCCGAGACGCCTGGGAATTTGCCCCCGTAGGTTGGATCCCAGCTCTGATCGATTCGCAGGTAGTAGCGGAAGTAGATCTCCTCCGGCTCAGTGCCTGTCTGATCGGCGAACTCGAATGCAAACCCGGTACCGGTGTTCTCGCCGGCAGGGACGGTCACCCTCAACGCCGAACCGTCGAGCGGTTCGAATCCCGGGCTCGAGGACACCAGCTCTACATTTGGGGAATCGGCGTTGGCATAGACGTCACTCCACGATTCACTGGAGAACGTGGTGTGCTCGACGACATCGGGATGCGCCGCGATGCCGTCATCGCCATCGTACGAATAGGCAAGCCCGTTTTGTGCGGCAGGCAGCGGTCCCGGGTCGTGGAAGACACGGAACACACCGACTTCGAGCGCCGAGCCTCCGTACTCGGCGTAGCTCCAAAGCTGGAGGGTGGCGCCGTTGAGCGTCGCCTCATCCGGGATCGACGAAAGGTCAAAGCGGACAATTGTCGGGTTCTCGGCGATCCGCAGCCGGGTGTCGTCACCAAACCCCTGGTAGGTGGAGCTGTCGAGATGTGTGTCGGCGTTCGGTTCGAGGGTGATGGTGCCCTCCGAAGTGGCGACGGTGAGTCGAGGGCGCTCGAGCGCGACCGGGTGCTCCCTGCTGTAGAAGTCGAACGGCCCCGAGCCTCCGGTTTGACGCAGCATCAACCCCTGGTTGGGTGTCCCGTCCATCCACTCGGTGACCAGCGACGTCACGTCCCAGGTGTGCGGACCGGGTGTGTTGTCGTCCGGTAGCGAAGACGTCGCGTATGCGACAGTTCCCTGCGAGGTCCCGGTGGCGTCGGCCCAATCGCCCATGAAGGTATCCCACGCCAGCTGTGCTGCCCGGTTGTAGAAGTCTCGGGTAGCGCCGTCGTCGAGCGCCATGGTTCCCTCGACCCACTGTGCCCTCGGGTCGGAAGGCGTCAGTGTGGGTTCGGGACAGGTCTGGGCAATCGCCGCTTGCGGGTTGCCGGCCATCGAAGGTAGCAGCGTCATAGCCGGCAGTGTCAACGCCAGCAGGGCCACAACCGTGAGTCTCAACCGGCCGGCCATTTCGTTCTCCTCTCAGCTCCCGAGCGCACGGTGCACGAAGGCGGCCATCTGCTCCCGCGTCACCGATGCGTTCGGGCAGAACGCGTCGTTCACGGGTGGGTTGCAGCCTTTTGTGATCGTGCCTGCGGCGAGCTTCTCGATATCTGCCTCAAACACCGAGTCGTCGTCGTCGGTGAAGGTATCGGCGGAAACGGCCGGCAGTTTGAGGGCCCGGCTGAGAAACGCCGCCATCTGGCCACGGGTCACCTTGTCGTCTGGGCAGAATCGGTCGTTGACCGGCGGGTTGCAGCCTCTGGTGACCCCGGTCGCGCCGAGCCAGGTGATCTGGCTCTCGAAGATGCCGGACACATCGGTGAACACCGGGGACGAGTCCACGTCGAGAGTCCCGAACAGCGCCCGGTACAAGAACGCCGCCATCTGCCCCCTCGTCACCGGCTCGGAGGGGCAGAACAGGTCGTTGGCCGGCGGATTGCAGCCGAGCGTGATTCCCGATTCGGCCAGCCACTCGACATCGGTGCAGAACGTGTTGCCGGAACCCACGTCGGTGAACCGGGAGCCGGCACCGTCACTGCAGCCGACGGCTGCCAGCACGGTCACGTCACCAAGCTCGTTGTACCCGGCGGTGGCGTCCCAGACCCCCTCGTTGGCCATCCTGATGGCGTACTCGGGGCGGTCCCGGAGCGAAGATGCGCCGTCAGGCAGCCACAGGGCCACGGTGTAGTCCCCCTCCGGCAATGTCTCCGGAACCACAACCGACACCGGCAGATCCACGGTGCCCAACCACAGCCGCGGATCGGTGTCGAGCTGGATGTCGACCCGGGTGGGGCCGTCGAGCACCAGGAATACCGATCGCGCGTTATAGAGGGTGGCGTAGCCCTCGCTGGCAACCGAGATCGTTCCCGTCAGGGTCGCCCCGGCTCCCACCTGGTCGGGGAGTGATGACGAGACGAGCCGGTACCGATACCCGAGACCGTTGGTGATCGCATCCCGGCAGCCCTGGTCCTGCCATATCTGGAGCGTCGGCTCGTGGAATCCGCTGTTGAGGTAGCTCCAGTGGAAGCGTGCCAGCTCGTCGGTGGCGACCGCACAGCTGCGACGGTCCTGGTTCTCGTCGAACCCGACTTGGCAGGTCTCACCCCCGACCACAACAAACTGGGATACTGCCGCCAGATACTCCTTGTGATCGTCGACGTCCCCCGGCCAGTAGGTGCCTGCATCGTCGTCGGTGGCAAGAAAGCAGTCGTTGTGGTGTGCGGTCCTGGCGAGATCAGAGCCGCTGTAGGCATCCGATGACGAGAGCGGGGTAGGTGACCAGCTCTCGATGTCCGGTAGGTAGCGGAACTGCACCATCCGTTCCTCAGGCACGGCGTCGAGCAGCGCCGCCCTGATCTGCGCCTTGGCCTCCGGGGTGTCGAGACCGTTGGTCGACGAGTGCCACTCGCCCCATGCGCCGATGAACCCGGCCTGGACGATGGCGATCACATCCTGGTGAGCCTCCCAGATGGGGCGGAACTGCTCGATGTGCTCGAGCACCCGGTCCAGGGCCGCATCTTCCTCACCGATCTCGAAGTTGTAGGAGGCACGGAAGATGATCTTGATCCCGGCGGCCCTGGCGGCGTCGAGACCACGCTCGATGTCGTCGAGAAACGACTGGGGGATTGAGGCGTTGCGGTAGTCGTCGAGCCGGATGTAGGCGAACGCCAGGGTGAAACCTTCGGCGCGCACCCAATCGAGCTCGGTTTCGGTGACGAGGTCGATCGGCTCGTACCAGCCACGTTCTGGGTTTACGAGCTCGCCGTCGAACGGCTCGTATGACCGTTCGGACCCGCTCGCCGGTGGCGCGGTCACCAGCAGGGCGCCGGCGACCAGAACCGTGACGATGACGTGTCTCATGACACCGCAGGCTAGGAACCACCTGGCCGCTAACCGGAGTTGGTTTCAGTAGCGGAGTGTCGCCGCCACCCGTCCCTTGCCCGGGATCTCGTCGGGCTCCCGGGCATACACGGCGCCTCCGGTAGACCAGGTGGCAGCACCGGCCAGGTCGAGCAAGTCCCGGTCCCCGGCCATACGCTCGTCGTGCCTGGTCACCGTTCCGTTATGAACTTGACCCCACGCCTGGACGCCGATCGGGATGAACAGGGTGGCGACCCGGCCCGTCAGCGCCGCCGCCACGGTCTGCTCGACGGTGGAGACCGCCCGTTTGCCGGCAGCGAGGAAGATCTCGGCATCGGCCACGACGGCCTTGGTCATCAGCGGCTCGACGATCCCGGCTGCGCGTCGCCGCAATTGGTCGGCGGAGCTGTGCTCCGGGTTGCCGGCGACGATCTGCTCGACGACGGAGGGGTGGCCACTGACCTTTCGGTACCGGGAGGCGATCTCCACGGCGCCGGCGATGACAAGGAGAGACTCCGGGTCGATCAGCGTCCTCACGCCGTGATCGATGGCCCGCAAGTACTTCTCCAGCTTCGCTATATCCGGCTGGTCTGCAGACCCGTGACCATGGAAGACGGCCACGCCGCGGTCACGGCCTGTTCTCATGCCAACGTGGTGCTGCAGCTGCTTCTCGGAGTCGTCATACCACAACGCCTCGGCGAGACTCTTTGGTGTGTCCGGTGGCAGGGCGACGTTACCGATCCGGTACCGGTCGGACCACAGAAGCCGTATCTGGTTCCGGCTCAGCGCCAGCACGTAGAACAGGTCGCCGCCGACGATGGGCCACAGCGGCTTGACATGGAATCCTGTGGCGACGTTCACAAACGGCCCGAACGACTGTGGAAGCCTGAAGGTCTCCATTCGTTCCGGGGAGAGGAACAGCGCCAGGCCGTCTTCCTGGTGACGCCAGAAGTCCGATTCGTCGATGAGCCGGCGGGCAGGTTTCAGCAGCTCTCTGGCGTCAGGGCTCCTGTTACCCGCCTCTGTGAGTTCGTGTTGTGCCCGATCGAGCAGATTGCGGAGCTGTATCGGATCCTGCTGTGTCTCCTGCCCGGCCCGGTGGGTGGGCATGTACAGCGACACCGAAGGGTTTGATCTGTGGTCGACCAGCGATCTCATCGTGGCGGCGGTAATGGTGTCCAAAGCATCGACCTCCTCATTTCGAGTATGCCCTATGGCGGTGGCTTGTAAACAGGTAATCTCGACGGGGATGTGACCCGTCGCCCATGAGTGACCGTACCTGTTTGACAGATCGTATCGCTGCTCGGTGTGCATTTCCCGTGGTCGAGGCGTAGCCTGGTCGTACATGAGCGAATACACCGATGGTGTGGCCCAGTACGTCGCCCGTGGCGAGGAGATGGTTGCAGCCGCCGCCAGGCTGCGGGCCGTGATGAAGAAGAAGAAGTTCGACACGATTGCCGTTCATGGGATGTACGACATGGAGGCGGCCATGGCGAACCAGGGCAGCATCATCGAGCCCGGTTACCTCGCATCGGCCGAGCACTTCGAAAACAGCGACCATATGGAGGCTGCTCTTGCCTACCTGATGCCCGGGTGGGTCTACTCCCGCATCGCCAACCCGACCGTGCATTACCTCGAGGAGACCCTGGCGTTGCTGGAGGGCTACGACTTTCCGGGGAATGTCTCGGCTGTGGCCACAGCATCGGGGATGTCGGCCGTGTTCATGGCCACGAACCCGTTCCTAGAGCAACCGAAACCGGGGATGAACATCGTTGCCAGCGCCCGCTGCTATGGCGGGACGTTCATGTTGTTCAACCAACGCTACGGCGGAGAACGCGGTGTCGAGATCCGCTGGGTGAGAGATCCACTCGATCTGGGCGAGTGGGAGGCAAGAATCGACAGCGGCACTCGGTTTGTCTACAGCGAGACACCATCGAATCCGCTCGTGAGCGTGATGGACATCGCAGCGGTTGCGGACGTGGCCCACGCAGCGGGTCTACCGCTGATCGTCGACAGCACCATCGCAACGCCGGCGCTCACCAGGCCGCTCAATCTCGGTGCCGATATCGTGATCCACTCGACGACCAAGTCGATGACCGCGTCGGGTTTTGCGATCGGCGGGGTGGTCGTGGCCCGGCACGGGATCAAGACCGATATCGGACCAGTCGAGATGCGGGAGGACTTCGCTCGGTATGTGAAGTTGCTGCCGTTTCGGGATCACGGGCCCGGGGTGAGCCCGTTCAACGCGCTGATGACGATCAACGATCTGCGCACTCTGCGCCACAGGATGGACGTTCAAAGCGCGTCGTCGATGCTGGTCGCCGAGTTCCTGGAGTCGCACGACCGGGTCGATCGGGTCGCATACCCGGGTCTGGCATCGATGCCCGGTCACGACGTGGCCGCCAAGACCATGCGGTTGGTGGACAGCGCCGACGAGTACGGCAGCGAGGTGAACCGGTACGGGCACCTGGTTGCCTTTGAGGTGAACGGTGGTGCCACGGCAGCTCGCAAGGTGTTCGATGGGTTCGAGATGATCTGGCGGGCGACCGATCTCGGTCGGATCAAGAGTGTTGCCACGATTCCTGCGATCTCAACCCACCAGCAGCAAGGTGACGAGGGGCGCAACCTTGCCTCGGTCCCGGAGAATCTGATCCGGCTCAACGTCGGGGCGGAGCATCCCGACGATGTGATTGCCGATCTCGATCAGGCACTGTCAAGGCTGTAGATCCAGCGTTACTCGGCGGCGATGTCGTACCGGTAGACGTTTGTGTCTCGCTCAATGAACCCGATCCGCTTGTACAGCCGGTTGGCAGCTTCACGGGTGGGTCGGGAGGTGAGGTCGACCGTCCTCGCCCCCTCACTACGAGCCCTGGTCAGAGCCGCTTCGTTGAGTGCCGCTCCGACGCCCTTGCCACGGGTCCCCTCGTCGACGACGACATCCTCGATCCAGGCCCGCAGGCCCGTCGGGATACGGAACAGAGCAAGGGTGAGCGTACCGACGATCTCCCCGCTGTTCACCTCGCGCGCGATAAACAACACGGTTGCCGGGTTGGCCACGATTTCCGACAGCTCATCATGTCCGGGTGGGGGGCTGGATGAGGACAGCTGTGGAGTCAACCGTGCAAAAGCTGCAACAAGCTCATCATCGACCTCGACGACTTCTGTGGTGTGGATCACAACGCTCCTTCCGGTGCACCCTGCCCGGCATTGTAAGGAGTCACTGCTCCGGCTCGGCCGCTCTTCTTCGCAGCCGGTTGAGGAGCCTCCTGGCGAAGGGGAACTCGCTCGCCAGGATGCTGAGCCCGATGAGGATTGCAACGATTCCCGGCCCGGGGGTGACCAGCATTACGACACCGAGGATGACAACCAGCCCGCCAAGCAGACCCTTGACGACCCTGCGGACGACGCCGATGGGCCCGTTGCTCTTGTTCTGTTCGTTCACGACCGTGACTCTACGCCTGCTCTTCGTCTATGGCGACGCGGAAGAAGGGCCGGCCCGGGGAGGAGCGGGCCGGCCCTTACAGCGCTAGGTGGAGAGGGAGGGAAGGGAGTACTTAGCGCTGAACCTCGACGGAGACCTTGCGGGGAAGGATCTCCGGCTTCTTTGGGACACTGATCTCGAGGATGCCGTCCCTGCTGGTGGCGGCAACCGCCTCGGGATCGGTGCCCTCGGGGAGGAGGATTGCACGTTCGAATGAACCCTCGACGATCTCCTTGCGGTGGTAGTTGCCCTTGTTCTCTCCGCTGTTCTCTCCGCTCTCGAAGCTACGGTGCCCCTTGATGCTGAGGGTATTCCCTTCGACGGTGATCTCGATTTCCTCCGGCGAGATCCCCGGCACCTCGGTACGGATCATCAGGTCGCTCTCACGGTCGTATACGTCGACCCTCGGGGTCCACTTGTCGGCTGGCCGTCCCTCGAAGAGACGATCGAATTCACGCATGGCGTGGAACGGGTCAAATCGGACTAGTTGCATTATTTGAGCCTCCATAGAGAGTTGATTATCTTCTGTCACATCACTTAATCTAAGCGATATGGACTCATATTTCAAGTAGAAGATCGCTGAGATTATTCCCGATGGTAGGTTCATCGGGATGAAGAGCGTCCTGATCACCAACGACGATGGGATCAATGCCCCTGCACTAGCCCCGCTCGCCAGGGCTCTGTCACGAGTAGCGCAGGTTACGGTGGTGGCTCCGAGCGGCGAGCGAAGCTGGATCGGAAAGGCGATCACCAGAGTCGGGCCGGTGGCCACCAGGCCGGTGGTCCGTGACGGAATCGAGATGTGGTCGATCGATGGGTATCCCGCCGATTGTGTCCAGATCGGGGCGTTCGGGATCCTCGATACCCCTCCCGATCTCGTCGTCTCAGGGATCAACATAGGCTCGAACCGTGGCAGCGCGTTCGTCTCGGGCAGTGGGACCCTCGGGGCGGTGGTCGAGGCCTCCAACACCGGTCTTCCCGGGGTGGCCTTCTCGGCGATGTCATCCGGAGAATGGAAGACGTGGGTCGAGTGGGTGCACACGCCGGATGGTCTGGAGATGTGGGAACGGCTCGCCCACATCGCCGCCGGCTTGGTGTTGGACGTGCTCGAATTGGGCATCCCCGATGATGTCGATGTGCTGTCGGTCAACTTGCCCCCCGACGCCACTCAGAAGACACCGAGGAAGGTCACACACTTGGCCCGTACCAGATACGGGAGGCTCTTCGCCGGGAACGGCGGTGTCTACCATCACGATTTCGACGGGATCCTGCACGTCGATGGTGACTTGGCCGGGTCGGATCTCGAGGCGCTGGATGCAGGATTTATCTCGATCACACCGATCCGGATGGCGAACTCAGTCCAGCTCGGCACAGCGCTGAGACACCGTCTCGAGGGCCCCCGCTGAACCACACACATTCTTCTCCCTCTGGGAGAAGTACCCGAGCGAAGCGAAAGGGGATGAGCCAGGCATTCTTCTCCCTTTGGGAGAAGTACCCGAGCGCAGCGAAGGGGGATGAGGGCCTTATGAATGAAGCTTGAATTCAAAGACACCCTCACCTGCCTCGCTGGCGCTCGGCTGTTCTCTCCCAAAGGGAGAGGAACTTGTCGTGGCTCACCTGCCTCGCCAACGTATCGGCTTCCGATACGCCTCGCCTGTCCTCTCCCTCTGCGCTGGGAGAGGAATGTCGTGGCTTACTCGGCGGTTAGGTAGCCCGCAAACAGCTCGGCTTGCTTGCGGGTGAAGCCGACCAGACGCACTTCGACCAAGGTGTCCGGGTTTGTGGTGAGCCAGGCTTCGACTGTGTGTGTGATCACCGAAGCAGTCTCGTCCGGCGGATAGCCACGCTCACCGGTGCAGAGCATCGGGAAGGCAATCGATCGCAATCCGTTGCTCGCAGCCGCATCGAGCGCTGCTGTTACCGCGGCGGCCAATATCTCGTCGGACGTGTCGTTTCCGTATTGGGGCCCGACCGCGTGGATGACATGTGACGCCTGGAGCATGCCTCCGGTGGTGACCGCCGCCGTACCGGGCGCAACCGGGCCATGTGTGCGAACCCACGCATCGGACTCCTCCTGGATCACCCGTCCACCGGTGCGCACTATGGCCGTGGCCACACCAGCATCATGGTGGAGACGTTCGTTTGCGCTGTTGACGACGGCTTCGACAGGTTGCCGGGCTACATCGCCCTCGACGGCTAGGACGTTTGTGCCACCGACCCTCTTGAGTGCCATGGTTTCCATACGCCCCAGGTTAGGAGAACCGCCCGGGCTGTTCTCCAGCATGCGGCCCGCACGCTACTCCAGCGCGTGGCGGGAGTACGCTTCCGGGATGAACGAACCATCACATACCGAATCATCGCGTCCCGAACCAGCACATACCGAATCAGCAGCCGTGACTCTTGTCGTATCCGACGCCGACACAGCCATCGCCCACCGGTCGGGTGATGTCCCGGTCCTGGCGACGCCAAGGGTGGTGGCGCTGGCCGAGCAGGCGGCCTTGCTTGCGGTGGATGACCGTCTCGACGATGGACAGACATCGGTCGGTATCGAAGTCGAGGTGCATCACGTCAAAGCGACACAGGTGGGAGTGACGGTGGTCGCCCGGGCGGAGATCGTTGACGTTGCCGGGAGGAACGTCTCGTTCGAGTTCTCGGTCACTGAGGGCGACGATACGGTTGCTTACGGCACACATCGTCGGGTCATCGTCGACAGAGATCGGTTTCTCGCCGCCAAATAGCCGGAGAAAGCAACGTTGTGGGCTAGCATCGAACAGATGTTCGCAGCAGCACAAGACACGGCACACTGGCTCAACGATCTCAACGACGAGCAGCGGGGCGCCGTCCTTTACGACGGTGGGCCACTGCTTGTCATCGCCGGCGCGGGTAGTGGCAAGACACGTACCCTGGCGAGCCGGGTGGCAAGACTGATCGATGACGGTGTAGCCCCGGAACGGATCCTTCTTCTGACGTTCACCAGGCGAGCCGCGGCGGAGATGCTGCGCAGGGCCGGTGGTCTGGTCGATCGGAAGGCAACGGGTCGGGTGTGGGGTGGCACGTTTCACTCGATCGCCAACCGGCTGTTGCGCCAGCACGCAACCAGCGTTGGTCTCGAGGACGGCTTTACCGTGCTCGACCAGAGCGACTCGGCCGGTCTGTTCGGTCTGGTCAGGGCGGAATCCGGATTTGCCGAGGGGAAGAACCGGTTTCCACGCAAAGAGACGATCAGCGCCATCTACTCGCGTGCGGTCAACGCCCAGGAGAAGCTCACCACGGTGCTCGATGAGCGGTTCCCCTGGTGCAAGGATCACGGTGATGAGCTGAAAGAGATCTTCCGGAAGTACACCGATCGGAAGCGCAGACAGAATGTTGTCGACTTCGACGATCTGCTGCTCTACTGGAGAGCGCTTGTCGAGTCGCCGCATGCGGGGTCGATCCGGAGCATGTTCGAACATGTGCTGGTCGACGAGTACCAGGACACCAATCGGATCCAGGCGGACATCCTCCGGCTTCTCACGGTCGAGGCGGGAAACGTAACGGTGGTCGGGGACGATGCTCAGGCTATCTACTCGTTCCGGGCCGCTTCCGTTGCCAACATGCTCGAGTTCCCCGAGACGTTCCCGGGCACGACGGTGGTCAAGCTCGAGCAGAACTACCGGTCCACCCCCGAGATCCTGGCGGCGGCAAACGCGGTCATCAACGAGGCAACAGATACGTTCCCCAAGGCGCTGTGGTCGGGACGGGCGTCCGGGCCCCGGCCGGCGCTTGTCACGTGTGTCGATGAAGCCGCCCAGAGCGACTATGTCTGCGACCGGGTACTCGAGATGCGTGAGTTGGGGGTGCCGCTGCGGGACCAGGCGGTGCTGTTCCGGACCGGCCATCACAGCGACGGTCTCGAGATCGAGCTGAGTAGACGCAGCATCCCCTATGTGAAATTCGGTGGGTTACGGTTCCTCGAGGCGGCCCACGTCAAGGATCTCATGGCGATGCTGCGGATCCTCGACAACCCCCGAGACGAGTTGGCCTGGCACCGGGTGCTACAACTGATCCCCGGGGTCGGCCCGGCCACGGCACGCCGCATCATGGATGATCTCACCGGTACGAACGACGACCCGGTTGGGCGTTTCTGCGAGCAGACCTTCCCGGTGGTCGCAGAGGCACGCCCGTTCCTCGTCGAGTTGCAGGATGCGCTCGGTGAATGCCGGAGCGGGGACGTTGACCCGGGGGTTCAGATCGAGCGGCTCATCCCGTTCGCCCAGGGCGTGATCGAGCGCAACTACGACGATGCCGCGGTCAGGGTTGCCGATCTCGCCCAGCTCAGAGACATCGCGTCGACTTACCTGGACCGCAGCCGGTTTCTGGCTGAGGTTACTCTGGATCCGCCGCATTCGACTGCCGACGCCGGCCCACCCCACCTCGACGACGACTACCTGATCCTCAGCACTATTCACTCGGCGAAGGGTGGCGAGTGGCCGGTCGTCCATGTCATCCATGCCGCCGACGGCAACATCCCTTCGGACATGGCCCTTGGCGAGCCGGGAGGTGTCGATGAGGAGCGGCGTCTGCTGTATGTTGCCCTGACCAGGGCGAAGGACCACCTTTCCGTCTCTTTTCCACAACGGTTCTATCACCGGCGCTTTGGGGGTGACGGCAAGCACAGCTATGCGGTCCCGAGCCGCTTTCTCGATGGTGCCGCCGACCACTTCGACCCGGTAGTTGCCGGGGTCCCACAAGAGGAAGGAGGAGCGCCATCGACCGGTGAAGGCAGGGACACCGTCGCCGCGGTGCTCGAATCCCTCTGGGAGTAGAGGTCGAGTCAGCGGGTCTGGAGCACGGAGGCACCGACCCAGTCGGTGACAAGGGAGACGAATAGGTCGGGGTCCTCGACCATCGGGGCATGTCCCATGCCGTCGATCATCTCGAAGTCCCAATCCGGTCTCTCCCTGGCGGCCCACCGAGCCGATTCGGGATGGACAACACGATCGTCGGTTCCGTGGATGAGCAGGGTCGGTTGTGACACCTGGTGGACCGTCTTGCGAAAACGGCGGGGTGAGGCGAGTTCGGCTGCGATGGACCTGGCCGCATCCGAGAACGCCGGGATGCTCCACTCCATCTCACGTCTTGCCCGAGCCATCTCGATGGCGGCAGCCCGATGGAAGGGGTCGACGTCTGTGCCCCTGCTGAGCACAAGACGGAAAGTCTCGTCGACCTCATCCTCGGCGGATCGCTCGTGGTAGTAGTACCTGGCGGCGGTAGCGCCGAGCAGCGGCACCAGCGGCCAGGCGAGACGTTGAGTCTCGATCGACAGCGACTTGAGCGACACGATCGGGAGTGCCGGATTCACCAGTATCAGCCCCGCGACGAGCCCGGGATGAGTCACCGCGGCGACGATGGAGACGAGGCCACCCATCGAGTTGCCCACCAAGATGACCTGCTCGTCGCTCACAGCATCAGCGAACCGGGCGACCAACTCCGAGTTCTGACGCACGGTGGCTCTCCGGCCGTGCGGAGGTGTGAAGCCGTGACCGATCAAGTCGACGGCGAATATCCGGTGGTTCTTGGCAAGCTTCTCGAGGACGGGGTACCACGAGATGTAGCTGGCGCCGATACCGTGGATCAGCAGCAGCACGGGACCATCGTCTCCGTCGGTGACGTAGTGGACCGAGCCGTCGAGGCTGATGAAGTTCGACTTCATTACCGGCACACGGTAGTCCGGCTCCCCGTGCGAGTGGCAGCGGGCGACCTATGCCAGGGCCCGCTCCTCCACTACGCCGGCCATCATCAGCCCTACCTGCTCACGGGTGGTGGTCTTCGGGTCGATGATCCCCATCACTTTGCCCTCATACATCACTGCCACCCGGTCGGAGACTCCAAACACCTCGTCCAGGTCCTCGGAGATCATCAGGATCGCGGTGTTTCGGTCTCTCTGTTCGATGAGACGGCGGTGGATGTACTCAGCCGCGCCGATGTCCACACCACGGGTCGGCTGGGCTGCGACCAGCACCTCCGGGGTGCCCGACAGCTCGCGGGCGATGATCATCTTCTGGATGTTCCCACCGGAGAGGTTGCGCGCAGGTGTGTCGAGGGTCGGCGTCTTGACGGCGTACTCATCAACGAGCCTCTGGCAATGCTCGCTTATCGCGCCAAAGTCGTACAGACCCCCACTTACGTATGCGGCCTCGTTGTGGTCGATGAGCAGCATGTTCTCCGATACCGTGAACTCCCCGATTGCGCCGTCATTCATTCGCTTTTCGGGAATGTAGGCCAGCCCCGTGTTGCGGACCTGTCGCGGCCTCATCCCGACCACGTCCTTGCCGCCGATCTTGATTGACCCTGCGGTTGGTGTGCGGAGACCGGCGATGGCCTCGGCCAGCAGCATCTGCCCGTTGCCGGAGACACCGGCGATGCCCATGATCTCACCAGCGCATACGTCGAGGCTGAGCCCCCTGACACCCTCCCCGCCGCGATCACGCAGCACCCGCAGATCACGGATCTCGAGCTTGACCTGACCCGGGGAAGCCTCGTCCTTGTCCGGGGCGAGCTTGACCGCACGACCAACCATCATCTGCGCCAGGCTCTCGCGGGTGGCGCCTTCTGCGGGCACACTCCCTGTGACCCGGCCATGTCGCAACACCGTGATTCGTGAGCTCAACGCCAGCACCTCGTGCAGCTTGTGTGAGATGAAGATGAGACCCCTGCCATCGTCTCTCAGCTGACGAAGCGTGATGAAGAGCTGGTCGACCTCCTGGGGGGTGAGCACCGCGGTCGGCTCGTCGAGAATAAGCAGCTGAGCATCGCGGTAGAGGGCCTTGATGATCTCGACGCGCTGTTGTTCGCCGACCGCCATCTGCCAGATGTACGAGCCGGGGTCGACGCGAAGACCGTAGATCCCGGAGAGCTCGTCGATCCTTGCCGAGACGACGTCGAGGTCGGTCCGGAAGCCATTTGTCGACTTGAGCCCGAGTGCGACGTTTTCGGCAACGGTGAGTGTCGGAACCAACATAAAATGCTGGTGGATCATGCCAATCCCGTGGGTGATGGCATCTGTCGGCTCGTGGATCTCCAGCATTTCGCCGTTGAGGAGGACTTCCCCCTCGTCGGCCTCGTACAGACCGTACAGGATCTTCATCAAGGTGCTCTTGCCGGCGCCGTTCTCCCCGAGCAGGGTGTGAACCTCACCCGGGTACACGTCGAAGTCGACGTCGTCGCTGGCGAGCACGCCCGGGAAGCGCTTTGTGATGCCTCGCATCTCCAGCATCGGGACTCGTGTTGTCACCTGTACGACCCTCTCATGGTTTGGGGCTCTATGTTTGGGACTCTTGGTTTAGGGGGGAAGGGAAGCCCGGTGGCTTCCCTCCCCCAATTGTTGTCAATGGATCAGGCTCCGGTGCTTATCGAGCCGTCGATGATCCCGTCGATAGCCTCCTGGGCGGCATCCTTGATCTCGTCAGAGAGGTCGTAGCCGTCGTTGTACTCGATGACAAGACCCTCGTTCTCCAGGGTGATCTCGTAGATCTCCCCGCCGAGCTCGCCGTCTTGGATCTTCTTGATCATGTCCTCGAGGACAACCTCCCAGTGATAGACCTGAGAGGCGACAACGATGTCGGTAGCGAGTTCCGTTTGGTTTGCCTGGGTGCCAAACCACGGTATGCCCTCGTCGTCGGCGACGGTGACCGCACCGACCACCATTTGGGCGGTACCGGTGAGCACGTCGGCGCCGGAGGCGACAAACGCCTGTGCGGTCTCTGATGCCAATGCGACATCGGAGAACGAGTCGGTGTAAGTGGCCGTAGCGGCTGCGCCGCCCGCGGCCGCACCGGCGATGAAGCCGTCGACGTATAGCTTGGCGTCACCCACCTCGACCGGGCCTACCACGCCGATGTTCCCACTCTGGGTGAGGTGCGATGCGATTACGCCCATCACGTAGCCACCCTGGTCGGATGCAGCCTCATACGAATACACATTGTCCAACCCGAACGTGTCGGCCGCCGTGCCCCATGCGAATGAGACCTCTGGGAACTCGGGTGCGATCTCCTGGAGGGACGCACCGTACTGGGAGCCGTGGGCGATTACGAGATCGAAGCCTTGGTCCGCGTAGTCGCGGATCGCGGCGCCTGCGTCGTCGACGACGAACATGCTCTCACTGATGCTTGGCTCGATTCCCATGGCCTCGACCGCATCCACGATTGACTGTGTGAACGCCAGGTCGTTGGCGGCAGAGGGTGCGACGATGGCAACCCGGAAGTCACTCACGTCGACGTCATCGTCGCCGCCGCAGGCGGCCGCGATGAGCGCAAATGCAGCGAGCACTGCCAGCCAGGCGAGTTTCTTGTTCATTACTTCTCCTTGTCGTTACTTGGTCTGTTGCATGTTTCGGTTTGCGGGGCGATCAAGCCCCCCGGGTGAATGGCTTGGTTAGGGCACTCGGTGGGCTGAACCTGCTGGCAACGACCACCAGCGCCAGGATTGTGAAGATCGCCGGTGTCATCGCCGCGATATTGGACCACTCTCCCGGCACGATCTCGAGAACCTTCAGTTGGAGCACGAGTGAGTCGACCAGCCCGTACAGCAACGAGCCGAGCATGATGCCCAACGGGCGCCACGCCCCGAAGTACACGAGCGCAACGGCGATGAAACCCCTTGCGTTTGTGATGTTCTGCTGGAAGATGCCGAGGTCGATGGCGAGGATCGCACCGGCGACGCCGGCCAGCGTGCCACCGATGGTGACGGTCAGGTACCGAACCCGGGTAACGCTCACGCCGAGGCTGTCGGCTGCCTCAGGGTTCTCGCCGACGGCGCGGATGTTCATCCCGAAGGTTGTCTTGTTGATGATGTACATCGACAAGGGTATGGCGGCGAAAGCCAGGTATATCACAACGCTGTGGCGGAACACCATCTCGCCGAGCCAGGGGATGTCGCTCAGCCCCGGAATGTCGAGCTTTGGGAACTTGTCGATCCCGCGAGGTGTCCCCACCAGCTTCGAGAACAGAAGATCGCTCATCCCCAAACCGAACAGGAAGACGCCGATCCCGCTGATTCCCTGGTCGGCCTTTAGCGTCACCGCCATCACCGCAGATAGCAGACCCATCACCACGCCAACCCCAACACCGACCAGCAGACCGAACCACACGCTCTCGGTTTTGAGTACCGCGTAGTACCCCCCAAAAGCTCCGAGCAGCATGATCCCGTCCACGCCGAGATTGAGCACACCCGACCGCTGCCCGTAAGTCTCACCGAGAGATGCGACCAGCAACGGTACGGCAAGCCGAATGCCACCGGCGAAGATGGCGATCATGGCGCTCTGGGTGAAGAGGTCACTCATGGGTCACCTCGCTCTGCTCTGCTTCGAGCGATGTCGACTCCGGCCCGGCCCGTGGCGGTGTCACCCCGCCGGTTCCCTCGATCACGACCGGCGGTCGTTCCAGCAGACGCTTGCGCAGCCGATCCGTGGATACGACGAAGATGACTACGAGACCGTTGAGGGCCAGGATCAACGCCGATGGGACTTGCACCGCACGTTGCATCGCGTTGCCGCCGACAAGCAAGCCACCAAACAGGAACGATGCCGGCACCGTCCATAGCGGGTGTAGTCCACCAAACAGCGCGGCGACGATTCCATTGAACCCGGCGCTGCCGGTGAACCCCGCAGTCGACCCATCGGTCACCATGCGATGGCTCTCGCTTCCGAAGACGAGCACCGCCCCGGCAAGCCCGGCCATCGCTCCGCTCATGGTGAGCGCAAGGACGATCGTACGCTTTACGGGGATGCCGGCGTATCGGGAGGCGTCCGGGTTGAGACCAACGGCCCTGACCCGATATCCGAGCGGGGTACGCCACAACAGGATGTAAGCGGCGACTGCCGCAACGAGGGCGATGATCGGCCCGATGTGAAATCTCCCGGAGCCGAGCAGACGGGGCAGGTCTGCGTTCTCGATCAGTCGTTCGGTCTGCGGGATACGACCGCCACCCACCGGATCGATGAGTGGGCCGTTGAGCAGGTAGTTCATGAGCTGGACGGCAACTACGTTGAGCATGATTGTGCTGAGGATCTCGTTGACCCCGTAGTACGCCTTGAGTGCGCCCGGGACCGCACCCCAAACCGCGCCACCGACCAGACCCGCCAACAGAACGAGGGGAATGATCACGATTCCCGGCAGGTCGGGGGAGTTGAGAGCGACGATTGTCGACAGCAGACCCCCGGCAACCATCTGCCCCTCCCCACCGATGTTGATGACATTGGCGCGGAAGGCGATCGTTATGCCTATGCCCACAAACAGGAGCGGGGTCGCCTTGAGAGCGGTTTCGGTAAGTGCACTCCCTGAGCCAAACGCACCGCTGAAGAGCCGGGAGAAGCCCTGCGCCGGGTTGGCACCGAGTAGGACCAGCATGATGGCCCCGATGACGAGCGCGCTGAGGACCGCCAGGATGGGGACGCTATACGCCACGATCCGCTTCCGCCGGCCATCCTGCAACGACATCACTCGCCAATCCTCCCGTGGCACGTTTTCCGAAGGCTGCTATGCCCTTTACAAAATGTCAACTTGAGGGCTGCAAATACATGGCGGGAGGGCGTTCGCACCGATGCCGCAATCCGACTCCGAATCGACCAGCGCCACTTTAGATGAGTCGTGTGGCTTGCCCGATCCCGGCTGCGCAACCGCCGCGCGCCGGCAGCAGGGCTTCTCAGTCGTGAACCCTGCCGGCGCCGCAGTAGACATTGAATGAGCCGTCACGAACAAAGCCGATCACCGTCATGCCCAGCTCTTCGCCCAGCTCGGCGGCAAGCGAAGACGCTGCGGATACCGCGCAGACCATCGGGACTCCGACGACGCCACACTTCTGGACGATCTCAAATGAGACACGGCCGGAGACCATCATCACAAAGCTGTGAAGCGGCCAGTGATCGCGGGCGAGCCGGCCGATCAACTTGTCGACGGCATTGTGCCTTCCGATGTCCTCTAGCACGGCCACCAGTTCGCCGTCAGGTGTGAAAGCTGCCGCCGCGTGGATGCCGCCTGTCACGTCGAACTCGGATTGGACCTTTCGCATCGTCTGTGGCATCTCGGAGATGGTTCTTCGATAAAGCACAGGGCCGGGTGGCAGTGGCCGCGCCGCGATCCGAACCGCATCGATCGAAGCCTTCCCGCACACGCCGCAGGAAGACGACGTGTAGGTGTTGCGGCGAAACTGCTCGGGGTCGACTTGCACCCCGGGTCGCAGCACGATGTCCCAGCGATCATCGTCGGTGGTCGTTCCGGCTCGTTCGATGCCGACGAATTCGGTCGGGTCGAGGATTATCGACTCGCTCAGGGCAAAGCCACGGGCGAGTGACTCGTCGTCACCGGGGGTACGCATCAATACCGCCACGGGCACTCCGGACAGACGGAACTCGACGGGCTGCTCTACAACGAGCGCATCGTCGACCGGAGTCGTCTCGTCTGCGCTGATCCTCACAATCGGGCGTATCGCGGACCTGGTCATGGCAGTCGAGCTTATCTTGGCCCGCAGACGGCGAGGGCGAATCAGGTGTCCTGGACGTGCTGGTACCCGAATCGGCCCTTGATACACAGATGTCCATTCGTCACTGAATGATCCATCGGCGACGTCACCTTGACGATCTCGTTGTCCTGAACGTGCAACTCGAGGTTGCAGCCCACCCCGCAGTAGGTGCACACGGTTCTCGTGACCTGCTGTTTCGACTCATCCCACGTACCCGCCTCACGCATGTCGTACTCGGTCTTGACCATGAGCGCTCCGGTCGGACAGACCGCGACGCAGTTGCCGCAGTAGACACACGCGGAGTCGGGGAGTTCCACGTCGAATTCGGTCGAGATCTCGGTCTCGAAGCCGCGTCCCGCAATAGTGATGGCGAAGGTGTTCTGCGCATCGACCCCACATGCTGAGACACAGCGGTAGCAGAGGACACACTGCGAATAGTCACGGATGTACAGATCGTCTTGAATCTTGACCGGCTGGCGGACCGTGGCGACCTCGGTACCAAAGCGATCAGGGTCGACCTCGTAATGATCCATCCATCGTCTTGTATCCGCGTCCGCAAGCGACATGTCGACCGATGAGGCCAGCAACTCGTAGACGAGTCTGCGGTTGGCGGTAACACGGTCGTTGTCGCTCGTGATCTCCATGCCGTCGGTGACCTGGCGTGAGCAAGCGGGCACGAGCGTCCGGGAGCCCGTTACCTCCACCATGCACACCCGGCACGAATTGGCAGGCGTGAGGCCGTCGAGATAGCACAGGGTTGGCACATCGACACCCTCGTTGCGGCAGAGGTCGAGGATGGTGCTACCCGCCGGTGCTGTTACGGCTCGCCCGTCGATGGTTGCGCTGACCAGCGGTCTGGGATCCCGAAGCGGCATTGTGCTCATGTTCCGTCTCCGATCAACCCGAGTCGGAGGGCAGATTGCACCGCCCATGAGGCGGCGAACCCGAACCCACAGATCGACGAGTCGCTCATCACCAGAGCCACGTCGCGCAGTACCGGCCCCTCGTCACGACTACCGGCTGCAAGCCTGATCAGGGATTCCTCCTGACGCATCGTGCCGACACGGCACGGCGTGCACTGGCCACAGGACTCGTCGCGGAAGAACGCGCCGATGCGCAGCACGATGTCTGTGAAGTCGGTCTCGTCGTTGAACACCATCACCACGCCCGAGCCAAGCGACACCCCGGCGTCCCTGGCAGACTCGAAGGTGAGTTCGAGGTCGAGTTTGTCCTCCATGACGAATGCGCCTGCGGCCCCTCCGACCAACGCCGCTCGGAAGGTGCCGCGCACGCCACCGGCCAGGTCGATCAAGTCCCGGAGCGTTGCCCCGAACTCGACCTCGTACGAGCCCGGGGTGCCTATGTCACCGGACAGGCAGAAGATCTTCGTCCCCGTCGATTCCCGGGTTCCGGTCCCGGCGAATGTGTCTCCACCTTCGGTGACTATGGGGAGCACGTTCACCAATGTCTCGACGTTGTTGATGACGGTTGGTTTGCCAAACAGACCTGCTTGGGTGGGGAACGGCGGCTTTTGGCGCGGCATCCCTCTGAGCCCTTCGATTGAGTTGAAGAGTGCCGTTTCCTCTCCGCAGATGTAGGCGCCGGCTCCCCGCCTTATCTCGATGTCGAAGCTGAATCCCGATCCATCGACGTCTGGACCGAGCAGGCCACGCCGGCGCGCCTGGTCCACCGCGTTCTCGATCCTCTCCTGGCCGACGGGATACTCGCCCCTGATGTACACGTACCCGTGCTCGGCTCCGACCGCATATCCGGCGATCGTCATCGATTCCACGACGGCAAACGGATCTCCCTCGAGCAGCACCCGGTCCTTGAAGGTTCCCGGCTCGGACTCGTCGGCGTTGCATACGATGTACTTGGGTGTCGCAGGCTCGTCGGCGACGGCGCGCCACTTGATACCGGCGGGGAACGCCGCCCCACCCCGACCACGGATCGCCGAGGTGGTTACCGCCTCGATCACCGCATCACGGCCGGCTGCGACGGCGGTACGCAGGCTCCGGTAGCCGCCCGCGCCCAGGTAATCGTCGAGGCTTGTCGGGTCGGCGTTCCCGACTCTGGCCACCAGCGGTCCGCCGACGGCAATGCCCGGGTCCGTCTCGTCGGTCTGTGGTTCGGCACCGTCCAGTATGGATCGTACGAGTTCCGGGGTGGCGCCGGTGAGCACGATGTCGCGCGCTCCTGCGATCTGGATGAAGACCGCCGGGGCACGGTCGCACTGGCCGAGACAGGGGCCGGAGAGGACATCGGCTCTGCCGGATAATGCGCCTAGCAACTCGACCCCGGATCTGCGGCACGCGACATCGTCGCACACGTGTGCCAGGCGAGAAGCCTGCCGACCGTCGGTGTGGAGCAGCGAATAGAAGGAGGCCACCCCGTACGCATCTGCGGGTGGGACGGTGAGCCGCTCGGAAACGTAGTTCATAGCCCCCGGGCTTATGTAGCCAATGGCATCCTGGATCGCCCACAAGGCTGGAAGCAGCAGGTGGCGATTGTCGAGCGCATGGTGCAGGCCACCGACAATGGCCCGTCCCCCGTATGGTGTCTCCGGGTTGCCGAGCAGATGGTCCACAGCGGCCCGCTCTTCGGCTGTCGCCGCATCCTGCATCAGGTGTAAGTCGATTGCCCCTCCTACCGGTCTCCAACCGACTCTACCAGCCGACGTACAGAGATATGCGTGGCAGTGCATGCGCTTTGGGCGATACGTGTATGCTTGATGGCGACGAGGGGAGGTGAGATGAGATACAAGAGATTGACCGAGCCGCTGGTTCGGGTCGATGGGAAACTCGAGCCGGCGACCTGGGACGAAGCATTGGCTACGGTCGCAGCCGGGCTGGCTCCTTACTCCGGTACCCGGTTCGGGCTGTTCAGCTGCTCGAAGGCGACAAACGAGGCCAACTTCATGGCCCAGAAGTTCGCCAGGGTCGTGATGGGCTCGCACAACATCGACAGCTGCAACCGCACCTGACACGCCCCATCCGTCGTCGGTCTGACGACAGTGCTGGGAGCGGGAGGAGGCACCTCCTCCTACGAAGAGATCGAGACCACAGGCGTAATCCTGCTGTGGGGCTCCAACGCGCGTGAAACGCACCCTATCTTCTTCCACCACCTGCTCAAGGGTGTCCACAACGGCGCCAAGATGTTTGCGATCGACCCGAGACGCACGTCATCCACCGAGTTCGCCGATGTGTGGCTCGGGATCGACGTCGGGTCCGACATTGCGCTTGCCAACGCCATGGGGCGCGAGATCATCGCCTCCGGGCTCGTGAACGACGTGTTCATCGAGCATTCAACCTCCGGTTTTGACGACTATGCCGAAACCGTCGACTCATACACCCTCGACCGTGCCGCCGCGATAACGGGTGTGCCTGCCGAGCTGATCAGACAGATGGCCCACGACTATGCGACTGCGGAGCATGCCCAGATCTGTTGGACTCTCGGCATCACCGAGCATCACAACGCCACGGACAACGTGTTCGCTCTCATAAACCTCGCATTGCTCACGGGCCACGTCGGCCGCTACGGGTCGGGGCTCGTGCCGATCCGAGGGCAGAACAACGTCCAAGGCGGTGCCGATGTCGGTGGTCTGCCCCACAAGCTTCCCGGGTACCAGGACGTCTCTGATCCCGAGCATCTGGCGAAGTTCAACACCGCCTGGGGCACCGACATGCCGGGCGAGAAGGGCTGGCACATATCGGAGATGTTCGACGCCATGGAACGTGGTGACCTGAAGGCGCTGTTCGTGCTAGGGGAGAACCCGGCACAGTCCGAGGCCGACAGCAAACGAGCCGTGAGGTGTCTGGAGAGCCTCGACTTCATCGTGGCGCAGGACATCGTTCTCACCCGCACCGCAGAGCTGGCGGACGTGGTCCTCCCGGCTGCAGCCGGGTGGGCGGAGACCGATGGGACCGTAACGTCGTCGGAACGTCGCACCCAGCGGGTTCGGAAGGCGTTGGATCCTCCCGGCCACGCCAAGGACGACATCGAGATCATTGCCTTGCTGGCCCAGACGATGGGGCACGACTGGCCGGTGCGGTCCGCATACGAGGTCTGGGAGGAAGTGCGGAGCCTGTCGCCGATGCATGCCGGTATGTCTTATGCCCGCTTGGAAGACGAAGGGGGGCTTCAATGGCCCTGCCCGAGTCTGGATCATCCCGGGAGTCAGTTCCTTCACTCGTGGCTCTGGGAGGATCCGATGCCGCGCGGTCCTGCGCCGTTCATGCCGACGGAGTATGTGCCACCGCTCGACGAGCTGACCGACGACTACCCGATGCGGCTCACCACCGGTCGCAGGCTCGACTCGTACAACACCGGTGTGCAGACGGGCAGTTACAAGTCGCCAAAGCGTATCCGGGGGGTCATCGAGTTGGACCCACAGGACGGGGTTTCATACGGGCTGGATGAGGGAGACCGGGTGACGATCAGCTCTCGGCGCGGCAGCATCGAGGCACCTGTGCGATTTGCCGGAAACCTTCGCCCGGGGCTGGCATTCATGTCGCTCCATTTCCCCGACGAGACAAACATCAACATGCTCACCAACGAGTTCTGGGACCCGAAGGCAGGCACCGCCGAGTTCAAGGCGACAGCAGTGAGAATCGAGAGGGTCGCAAGCCGCTGAGCCCCGGCTCAGGCTTCTCTGGCTGTGTTCAGGTAGTTGTAGATGGTGATCCGGCTGACACCCATTGTGTCGGCCACCGATTCGATGGACTTCCTCAGTAGGAACGCTCCCTGCTCGTCCAGCTTGCGGATGGCGATCTGCTTCTCGACGCGGTCGAGCTGGTCGAGGGGTGCGCCGAGTTCCGTCTCGATCCGTGAGATGAGGATATCGAGCGAGTCCGAGATGGGTGGCAATCGCACTCCACCAACGACCTCGCCACGCCATTCGATCGGAATGTCGCCGGGCCCGAGGTGTGGGGCGGTGACCGGTTTGCCTCCGATTGCGTCGAGCAGTGGCCCTATTGCGGAGAACAGGTCGGCAGCGTTGTCACCCACCACAAACCTCGACCTGGACCGAAACCCTGGTGGCACCGGCCCGTGTAGCTGCATCGAGTAGATCCTTGACCGCCTGCATCACCAGGTGTGGCTCACCCCGGATGGTCGACCCGAATGGCCCTATCTCCAATGTCAGGCCGAGTCTGCGGACGGCATCGAAGGCAGCCTCGACGTGAGTCCCCGGGCGACCTATCTCAAACGGCTCGACGAAGAACTCGGCGCTGCATTCGGTCGACATGATGGACCCCTTCCGCCGGCCGGACTACCCACCGAACATCCCGGTGAGGCTGGAGCCGTCGGTCACCTGGTCTGCCGGTGGCGGCTCGACGGTGATGCCGGCGCCGAAGTCGTACATCTCCCACAGCATCGACATTGACTCGAAGCCGGCGGTCGTGGCGTCGCCCGTGGCTGCGATCTCCATCAAGACCCGGTATACGTTTCCATCGTCGCCGACCCAAAAATCGACAGGCATCGTGCCACCGGGGAACACCGCCCCGAGATCCTCCAGATCCTCGGCCGTTGCGTCGTCGGCGGCGTCTGCCACTGCCTCAGCGTCCACGACTATCCGGTAATGGGTGGTGTCGACTCCGCGGACCGACTCCGTGCCGAGCTCCTCGACGTCGGTGCCGACCGCTCCCCAAGCGTTCATGAACTCGACCGGATTGGTCGGGCCCGCGCCAAAGCTCGATACGGTGGAGCCCGCATCCTCTACCGGCATGCTGACCCACTCGGTGTCGATACCGAGCATCGAGAACAGGCCGAAGCGCAGGTACGACGTGTCGCCGATCGTCCGGACTTCCATCTCGCCGAACAGATCGGCAAACTCGGCCGGCATCTCTTCGCCGCCCGGCGCAGCGCCGGCAAAGTCGCCCAGATCCATGATGAACGAGCTGTTCCCGGATGTGTTGTCGAACTCACCGGAGAAGGTCATGCCGACCTCGGCGCCTGTCTCGAGACCGGGTACACCCGTCATTGTCATAGAGCCTTCGATGCGTGCCGATTGCACTGCTGCGGATTGGTCCAACGCTGCATACAGTGGCGAGTCGGAGTCGGAGCCACTCGAAGCCGTCGTTGTATCGGGTGCCGACGTGGTCTCCGCGGCGGTGGTCTCGGGCGCCGCGGTGGTCTCGGTGGCCGCGGTGGTTTCTGTCCCTGTGGTTGTTTCGGGAGCGGCGGCGGTTGTCGACTCGGTTCCGGTGTTCGAGTCGGCGTCGTCGCCCCCGCAGGCCGCTAAGAGAAGTGCAAGTGCGAATAGGACTGGAAAGAGTTTGCGCATGGTTTGTCCCCGGTTTGTTTTCGTCTGCCGAACAGTAGCGGTCCCTCAAGGCAAACTCAGAGGTGTCGTAGGTTTTAACAAAAAGTAAAGCGCCTAGACTGGCCGGAGATGGTCTAATGAAGAGGAGGGTGTGATGGTCGATTCGACGGTCGATTCGATGGTCGATTCCACGTCTTTCTCAGTGAATGGCAAATCGGTCGTGGTTCGAAGCGACCACCCGCATCTGCTGAGCGCCTTGCGAGAAGAGCTCGGCATCACATCGCCAAAGGACGGGTGTTCCCCATCCGGGCAGTGCGGTGCGTGCACCGTGCTTGTCGATGGCAAGGCAATCCAGAGCTGTCTCGTGGGGATGGAGAAGGCCGCAGGCAAGCAAATCACCACACTCGAGGGCTTTGACCCCGAAGAGCGTGACCGGCTCGCCAACGCCTTCTCGGTCACCGGTGCCCTCCAATGTGGCTTCTGTACCCCCGGGATTCTCGTTCGCACCAAGGCACTGTTCGACCAGAAAGGGCCGTCGGGGGTGACGTCGCAGGTTGCGGCAGGACGTCTCGGTGCCCACCTGTGCCGCTGTACCGGGTACACAAAGATCCTCGATGCCATCGATCTGCTCGCCACCGGTGAGATACCACGGCCATCGATCCCCCAGAAGATCGGCGACATCGGCGCAAAGTACGAGGCCGTGGAGTTGGCCCTAGGAGATCGTGGCTACATCGATGACCTGAGACCTGACGGTCTTCTGCACGGCGTGCTGCGGCTGACCGACCACGCCCGGGCCGATGTTCTCGAGATCGACACCACGACCGCCGCAGCCGCCGACGGAGTCGTTGGGGTGTTCACGGCCGCCGACGTCCCCGGCGAGTTGCGGGTGGGCATCATCCACACCGACTGGCCGGTGTTTATCCCAGAGGGTGGCCGCACCTCCTTTTACGGTGATGTGCTTGCCATAGTCGTCGCCGAGTCCAAGGCGCAGGCGCAGGCCGCAGCGGAGCTAATCGAAGTCGAATACGACGTGCTCACGCCGTTCTCGGACGCTAAGACGGCGCTCGCCTCCGATGAGGACGCGGTGTGGGGCCTCGATGGCAACGTGCTTTCCGTTTCCGAATACTCGCGGGGCGACGTCGACGGAGCGCTGACGAGTTCGGCACACACCATCCACGAGGTATTCAAGACCCAGCGGGTCGAGCACGCCTTCTTGGAGCCGGAGTCGACGCTGGCCATGCCCGACGGCAACGGTGGGCTCATCGTCTACTCAGGCGGGCAGGGAGTCTGGGACGATCGGGATCAGATTGCCTCCATCCTGAACGTCGATACAAGCCGTGTCACCGTCGAGCTCGTCTCGAACGGCGGGGCGTTTGGAGGCAAGGAAGACATGGCGAACCAGGGCCAGACCTCTCTTGCTGCCCATCTGCTGCAACGCCCGGTCAAGTGCACGCTCACCCGGGAGCAGTCGTTCCGAATTCACGCCAAGCGGCACCCGATCGAGATCGAGGTGTGGGCGGGGTGCGACGCCGATGGAAAACTGACCGCGCTCCGAGCCCGCATGATCGGCGACACCGGGCCTTATGCGTCAGTCGGTATGAAAGTGCTCGAACGTGCCGCCGGCCATATGACCGGGCCCTATGTCGTCAAGACCGTCGATGTCGAGGCCACCGCGGTCCGCACCAACAACCCCGTGTGCGGTGCGTTCCGAGGCTTTGGTGCTAACCAGGCACAGTTTGCAATGGAGGGCGTCATCGACCGTTTGGCGGACGCCGTCGGGATCAGCGGCTGGGAGATGCGCAACCGCAACGTCATCACCCCCGGTGCTGTGTGGGGGCCCGGCCAGATCATGGACGACGGCTGTCAGGGGGCAAAGGATTGTCTTGACGCGGTCAAGCCCGCCTACGACAAGGCACGGGCCGATGGCAAGGCGGTCGGTATCGGGCTCGCCCTCAAGAACTCCGGGCTCGGCAACGGGTTTGTCGAGGTGGCACGAGCGGTCGTGCGTTTCGAGGAAGACGGAACCGTCGAGGTACGCCACTGCTGGACCGAGATGGGCCAGGGTGTGCACACGGTCGCGCTTCAGGTCGCCGCCGAAGAGCTGCGGGTGGATGCAGGTCGGATTCGTGTGCTCGTCGACACCACCCGGGAGCTTGGGGCCGGGCAGACCACGGGATCGAGGGGGACATTGATGGCCGCAGGTTCGGTTGCCGATGCGTGCCGGATCGCCAACGAGAATGATCAGAAGCCGGGCATCGACTACTACGGCGAGTACCGGGTCGACTGGACCAACGCCCTGGAGGACGGTGTCGAAAACCCGGTAATCCACTCGGCCTTCGGCTACGCCTGCCAGGTTGTGATCGCCGACAAACAGACCGGTGACATAGAGAAGGTGATTGCGGCCCATGACGTCGGCCGGGCCATCAACCCGTTGCTGGCGCAGGGCCAGGTCGAAGGGGCGGTGCATATGGGTCTCGGCTACGCCCTCACCGAGGACTTCCCGACCGACGATGAGGCCAGACCGACCAACTGGACCCTGCGGAGTCTCGGCATCCTGCGGGCGAAAGACATGCCGGAGGTCGAGACGATCCTCGTCGAAGTCCCCCAGCCAAGGTCCCCCTATGGTATCAAGGGTGTCGGCGAGATCGGGCTGGTACCTACCGCCGGTGCCGTTGCCGGCGCGTTCTACGAGGTAGACGGGCGGCGCCGCACCCAGGTGCCGTTCAACACTCATCAGCCACTGGAGGTGGCCAAGTGACCGCGACAACACCGGGGCTCGTTTGCGCCCACCATCATCTCTACTCGGAGCTGGCCCGTGGAATGCCACCCCCGCCGAAGGTGGCAACCAACTTTCAGGAGATTCTCGAACAGATCTGGTGGCGGCTCGATGCGGCGCTCGACCTCGACATGCTGTATGCGTCGGCTCGTCTCGGTGCGCTCGAAGCGCTCGAGGCCGGGACGACGGCGATCGTCGACCACAACGAGACGCCCAACGCCATCGAGGGCTCGCTGTCGGTGATCAAGGAGGCATGTGACGAGGTAGGGGTACGGGTCCTTCCCGCATACGGCATCACGGATCGTCACGGTGCGGAGGGCGCCAGGATGGGTCTCGCCGAGAACGAACGCTTCATCAGGGAAGGCAACGCGGGTCTCGTCGGGATACACGCGGCCTTCACCTGCACCGATGAATCGCTCCATCTCGCCGCCGGGCTCGCCGGGGACCTAGGAGTCGGTGTCCACATCCATGTGTGCGAAGGCATCGGCGATATCGACGCCCCCAAGCGGCTCGAAGGTCTCACCGAGGACAACTGGCTGCTGAGCCACTGTGTCCACCTGCCGACTGACCACAACCTGAAAGGCACAATCCTCCACAACCCGCGGTCGAACTTGAACAACAGTGTGGGCTATGCCAACCCCTCCAGGTTCTCCAACCCTGTGGCCCTCGGTACCGACGGCATCGGTGCGAACATGATCGAGTCCTTCCGTCTCGCCTACGTGATGCACCGCTCGGTAGATGTCACGGTAGGCCCGGATCCGGCGTGGTCGTGGCTCGAGGAGGGGTGGAACATAGTGCCCGAGGCGCGCAACGACGAGGTCGTCTGGTCGTACGACCCGATGGACCCATGGCACCTGGCGTTTACCGCCGGTGTGCGTCCCCTCGTAGTCAAGGTCGACGGCCACGTTGTCTTCAAGGACGGCAGACCAACCAAGGTCGATGCCGAAGAGGTTCGTGCCAAGGCAAGCGAACAAGCAAAGAGATTGCACGCGAAGTTGTAGTGGAGGGGCCATACGTGCCCGCTGAAAGGAGCCGCTGATGTCGGACCGCTTCCATCCCATCACGATGGAACAGCTAACGGACTGGGTGTTCGACGAGCTCGAGCAGAACGACTCGATCTTTGGGATCCCGCGGACTTCGTTCTTCGTGCCTGCCGAGGACGATCGTTTCCGGCTCGACAAGTACGGGCAACTCCTCGAGACCCCGCTGGGTGTTGCCGCCGGCCCACACACCCAGATGGCCCAGAACATCATCGTGTCTTGGCTCGTCGGCGCTCGCTTCATCGAGCTCAAGACGATCCAGACACTCGACGAGCTCGACGTCAACAAGCCGTGTATCGACCTCGAGGACGAGGGATACAACGTCGAGTGGTCCCAGGAGCTGAAAGTATTCGAGTCGTTCGACGAGTACCTTCGCGCCTGGGTGTTGATCCACGCTCTCCACCACAAGCTCGGATTCCCCGGTGACTCACCGGGAATGATCTTCAACATGTCCGTCGGGTACAACCTCGAGGGTATCAAGAAGCCCAACGTGCAGTGGTACTTCGACGCCATGGCCGACGCATCCCCCTTCATGCAGGCGTACGTCGATATTGTTGCCGACCGATACCCCGAGATCCGCAACATCGATATCCCGGACACCGTCTCCGACACCATCACCCTTTCGACCATGCACGGGTGCCCGCCAGACGAGATCGAGCAGATAGTCCTCTACCTGCTCAACGAGCGGAAGATCCATACATCCGTCAAGTGCAATCCCACCCTGCTCGGCGCCGACCGGGTCCGTGCGATCGTCAACGACGAGCTTGGTTTCACCGACATCCCCATTCCCGATGAGGCATTTGGCCATGACCTGATGTACGTGGATGCGGTTCCCATGTTTCACAATCTGCGCCGGGTGGCCAGGGCAAATGGGTTGACCTTTGGCCTCAAGCTCACCAACACCCTCGAGGTCGAGAACCACCGGAGCGTGTTCGAGTCAGACGAGATGATGTATCTGTCCGGTCGTGCTCTCCTGGCGGTGACCACAAACCTGGCGCTGCGTCTCACCGAGGAGTTCAAGGGCGACCTGCTGTTGTCGTATGCCGGAGGAGCGGACGCCTTCAACGTCGCTGATCTGTTGGGGTCGGGGATGAAGACGGTGACCGTGTGCTCGGACCTGCTCAAGACGGGCGGCTACCTGCGTCTTCCCCAATATCTCGAGGAGCTGAACAAGGCGCTGGACAAGGCGGATGCCGGCGACCTGGATGAGCTGATCGCCAACACTGCTGTCCAGCAGGAGAGCATGCGCGACTTTGCCCAGATTCTCACCTACGGTGCGCTTACCGAGAGCGGGCTGAACGTCACCCATGACCAGGCAGGGGCGCTTTCCGATGCGTTGCGCTCGGCCGCCGACGGTCAGACACCGCTCGCTGCGATCGAGGCGTGGGCGGTCGAGAACGGTTTCGACGACGACAGGGCGGCAGAGCTGGTGACATTGACCCTCAACGCCCTCAAGCGGGCCAATCTGAGGCAGTACGCCGAGCAGACCCGTAGCGACTGGCGTTACGTCAAGGACTCGTTCCGCACCAGCCGCTCCAAGACCGATCGAGAGCTTCACCTCTTCGACTGCATCCAGGCACCGTGTGTCGACGAGTGCCCGGTCGATCAGGACGTGCCCGCCTATATGCGTGCCGTGCGAGACGGCGACTTCGACAAGGCGGTCTCGATCGTCAGGGCCGACAACCCGCTTGGATCGATTCTGGGACGTGTGTGTGATCACCTCTGTGAGAACACATGTATCCGCACCCACATGGACGAGCCGCTGGCAATCCGGGAGATGAAGCGGTTCATCATGGAGCACGAGACGGCGACCGGCGAGACCACCTCGTCCGGTGACCGCGGGAAGGTGGCCATCATCGGGGCAGGACCCGCCGGGATCGCCGCCGGTCAGGAACTGGGCCGCGCCGGCTTTGCCGTGACCATCTTCGAGGCCCACCCGTATGCAGGTGGCATGGTCGGGGGTGCTATCCCCGAGTACCGGATCCCGCAACCAAACATCGATCAGGACCTCCAGGTGCTCGACGACCTCGGTGTCGAGGTCAAGTACAACATGAAGGCGGGAAGGGACTTTTCGCTGTCCGACCTGCGCGACCAGGGCTACCGGTACACGGTGATTGCGGTCGGTGCCCAGCTCCCAAAGCATCTCGGCTTCGAGGGCGAGGACGCCGACGGTGTGATCGACGCATTGGCGTTCCTGCGCAGCGTGCGGGAGGGACATCCAATGCCGGTGGGCCCACGGGTGGGCGTCGTCGGCGCTGGTGACACAGCGATGGACTGTATCCGGTCCGCCTGGCGGGTCGGGGCCACCGACGTGTCGCTGATCTACCGGCGCACGATCGATCAGATGCCGGCCGATCGTGAGGAGATACGGGAGTCGCTTGCCGAGGGGATCAGGTTCATCGAGCTGGCCAACCCACAGTCGATCCACGTAGAGGATGGCAAGCTGAGAGGCCTGGTCTGCTCGAAGACCGAGTACAGCGGACAGCGCGACTCCTCAGGCCGGAAGATCCCCTTCGACGTCCCGAACTCGGAGTTCGAGGTCGAAATGGACACTCTCATCCTCGCGATCAGCCAGTACTCGCTTCTCGACTTCTTCGGTGACGAGGAACCGGAACTGACGCCGCGGGGTTACCTCGTTGTTGATCCGGTGACCCTTGAGACCTCTATACCCGGCGTCTATGCCGGTGGAGATGTTGCCGCAGACGGACCTTCCTCGATCGTCAAGGCCGCCGACGACGGGAAGAAGGTGGCCGGCGTGCTCATCAAGGCGAGCACCGGTACCCCGGTCCCGATGCCGGAGACCTGGAAGCCGCTCGAGCTGAACCTGTCGGAGATGGTGGAGCGCAGAGCACGGCGTGAGTACCGGGTGCCTGTCAGGCACTCACCCCTCGAGACGCGAGACAACTTCGACGAGACCCTTTACACGTACTCGGTCGAGGAGGCCCAGCGGGAGGCGTCACGGTGTCTCGACTGCGACACTGTCTGCAGCCTGTGTGTCGGCGTATGTCCCAACATGGCGCTGGTGACCTACCAGATGGCGCCGTTCCGTGCGCACCTGCCGACGCTGGCTGTGAGTAACGGTGGAGTGATCGCCGGTGAAACCGCAACCTTCAGCGTCGATCAATCGCTCCAGATTGCGGTGCTCACCGACTTCTGCAACGAGTGCGGCAACTGTGTCACAGTCTGCCCGACTTCGGGTGATCCCTACCGGGACAAGCCGAGGCTGTATCTGCATCGCCCCGATTTCGAGGCCGAGAAGGACAATGCGTTCTGGGTGACCGCCGACGGGGACACCGCCATCATCGAGGGCCGCTTCGACGGCGAGACCCACCGGATGGCAATCAACGGTCGGGTCGAATATACGACACCGGCGCTGCGGGCGACACTCGAGCCGGACACATTGGCGCTGGTTGGGGCGGAGCCGGGGGCCGGGACCGTTGACGGCCAGGTGCTCAGTCTGACGCCGGCTGCGCAGATGTATGCGCTGTGGCGTGGCCTGGACGGGTCGATGCCGTATCTGCCGCAGGCTGGTGGGGAAGGCACAAAGGTGGCGCACCCGGGCTACCCGGAATAGCAGACCCAACTCCATCGCGCTCCCTGTAGGGTCGCACGGGTACGAAGTCCCAGGTGGGGGCGTCCGAGCGAGAGGTGGGGGTCATGCAGCGGTGGATGTTGGCAGGGGTAGGTGTAGTCGCCGCGGTCGTTGTGATCGTTGTACTGGTCTCGACTACCGGAGACGGGGACACGGCCCCGGGACCAACGGTTGCCGCCAGCACGACGATCGTAACCGCTCCGGCTGAGACCACTGCCCCTGCCGCCCCGGACTCGTCGCAGGCACCGGTGACAGCCGCCTCCGGGTTGGATACGAGTGCGACGTGTGAGCGGGTGGAAGCCGTGTACGTGATCGCCGACGGCTGGTTCGCCAACTTCACCGACCACCGTGTGCCCGACGGGGGCGAGATCGTGGGGGACACGTTTTACATGGGGAACGTCTTGCAGCTCCGATTCCCGGTAGACGGCGGCGAGATGTATATCTACGGCACCGCACTCTTCACCAATGACGCCGGCGAGATCCGGTCGTACTCCGTAGTCCGGGACAGCCGCCGGGAATCCGTTCCCGAAGGCTCGCCGCTGTTGTACGACAGCACCGGCCGGTCGATCCAGGGAGAGGTGCCGGTGTCGGCGTCGCTCACCGTCGCCGGTGAGACAACACCGCAGGAGACAAAGGAGACGGCGGCAGTGACCGCCACCTACGACGAGGCTGCAGGAACCGTCACGGGCACCATCGCGTTTTCCGAGCTCACCCTCGAGCTGGACGCAACCGCCGCACGTGAGACCATCGAGGTCTTCACCACCCCTGAGTGCTGGGCAACGATCGCAGAGCAGGACCTGGGCAACTAGAGCGGCGGGATCATTTCCCCGTCAGTCGAGCAGGAGCATCCTCACTCGGGGGAGGACGTGTGCCAGCGAGTAGCCGGACAGACCTGCGGTGATAGCCGATGCCGAGAGTTGCAGGTCAACCGTCGCCGCTGCGGCACCCCAAACGAGCAGCCCCGTGCCAAAGCAGATCGAGCCCGCCACGGCCCCGAGACCACCGACCACAACCAGCCGCCGCGGCGAAGACACGAAGGTTGCTGCAACGATCATGAGATAGCCAACTGCCGCTGTGAGGAATCCGACCACCATGAAGACATCTGCGACAGGAGTGTCGACAAAGGGTGCGTCCAGTTGCCAGTCGTTCTCGGCAGGCATGTTCAAGGCGATGCCTATGAGCCCCGTGGCCGTTGCCAGGGCAGGCACCCTGAGGTTCTTGAGTGTGAGACGTCGTGGGCTTCTCCACAAGACGAGGCCCGTGCTCAGAAACCCGACCGCAAACACGGTGAGAAACAACCTGATGTCGACCGGGTACCCATCGTCCACGATCCCAGAAAAGAGGGCGGTCCATGCAATTGCCGCAAACACCACCGCAGCCGGCAAGGCTGTGGCCTCGTGATCATCCATCCTGCCCAGCAGCGCCGCGGGAATTCCCCGGAGCGCCCGTGCCAGTACAGGTAGGCCCCCGAAGTCGGTGTGCATCATCTCCCAGTCGCGATCGCTCTCGGCCAGGAACTCGGTGCGTCTGATTGGGTCGATTCCCCATGTCACTGCCCGGGTGACACGTTGCGCCGCCGACACGGATGTGGGTGTGCGACCAGCCAACATTGCTAATGCCCCCCCGTTTCCTCAGCCGCCTTGCGGTACCAGCTTGCCAGCGACCCAACGCAGGTTCTGGGTCGTCAACTCACTCCCTGCCAACTCGACACCCGCGTTCGTAACGCGGTAGTAGCGTCGGGGACGGCCTTCACGTCCGCTTGCGGCGGCATCCTCCAGACTCTCCCACTCGCTGGTCAAGGCCCCTCTCTCCTCGAGCCGCCGCAAACCCCGGTAAAGCGTAGGCTGCGACATTATCGAGTCCGACTCCTCGGATGTGGCGAGGTGCCGAGCCAAGTCGTATCCGTGGAAGCGGTCGGTTCCGGCCTTCTGCAGATCGGCTGCCGTCAACAGCAGTCGCAGTTCGTTCCTCACCAGACCTGTGCCTGCTCTGCGTCTCAAGATCTCTCCGTGGTGTCGATTGTGGTAGTGAATTCGACCCCCCGCAACGTCAGACGATTCTGCACCGATCGCAGCAGTGAGTCGAATCGAGCCTGTTGTCGGGTGCCTCGGGACGAGTCAGCCGAGGAACCCGGCCCACGGGTCCCCCATGTCTACAGGTTCAGTGCGATCAACGGCACAATGATGCCAATGGCGATGATTGCACCGGCGATTGCTCCGAGAAGAAGCGATTCCCGTCTGCTTCGTTCCGTCATTGCCTGTCCTTGTCGCTCGGGCACCTACTCGATAAACGTTACTAGCTTCCAATCCCCCGGACGCTGGAGCACCCCTCTCGGAAGAGACACTATTGTGCGGTCCGTTGAGATTGCCGGACTGTGGTGAGAGAGCCAGATGACAGACAGCACTGTGACCGACGGCGCCGACGCCCCGGAGACCGACAAGACGGAGGACAAGTCGTTGTTCGGCCGCGGTGTCCTGCTCGGTCTGGTCGGGGGTTCTCTCGTGGCCCTCGTGCTGATCACGGTCGCCGGCTCTGCGATTTCTCTGTTCGACGAGGTATTCGGCTCGCCGGCTGCGGTTGAGGCCGAGGACGAGCCGGCGGGGGAAGATCCGGCCGAGGGTGATCCCCTCGTGGCGCAGGGTGCGTCGGTGGCCAGCTCCAGCGGATGCGTTGCGTGTCACACACCGAACGGGGTCGACGGCGTCGGGCCGACATGGCAGGGGCTCGGTGAGGTCCGCGATGCCGACGAGCTGCGCCAGTCGATCCTCGACCCAAACGCAACCATTGCAGAAGGCTTCACGGCCGACCTCATGCCCAAGACCTACGCCGACATCCTCTCCGACGATGATCTCGCGGCGCTGATTGCGTACATCCAGTCGCTGTAGTCACACACGCTCCACCACCTCGAACTCGAGCAGCGCCGAGTCCGTGCCGACGGACGGCCGCTCTTTCTGGCTCATTATCCCCGACGCAAGTTCGGCTCACCGCAGCGACCCGGCCGCTGATAGCCTGACGACGGTATGGAGAAGAACGTTCTTGGTGGCGAGTTGGAGGGGTGTAGCACCGATCCGATGACCGGGTGGTTTCGTGATGGGTCCTGCCGTACCGGACCCGATGACCGCGGCAGCCACACGATCTGCGCAGTGGTGAGCCAGGAGTTCCTCGAGCACCAGCGGAGGATCGGCAACGATCTGATCACGGCGGTGCCGCAATACCGGTTTCCCGGGTTGAACCCGGGAGACAGGTGGTGTGTGACCGCACCCAATTGGCTGCGGGCGCATCTCGACGGTGCGGCTGCACCGGTCGTGCTTGCCGCCACCCACGAGAGGGTGCTCGACATCGTTCCTCTCGATGTGCTCGAGCAGTACGCGGTCGATGTGCCCCCAGACCTCAGCGACATCGTTGACATGTGAGTCGCCAACGGGCGGTCGAAGCGACGGTGAGGTGAATGACAGAACGTACCCAGTCATGTCACGTCACGGGACGAAGAAGCCGGGGCATCGATGGAATCGTGCAGGTATCCTCGTTTCGACACCAAGGAGGATGAAGTGGGCTGGATGTCTCGACCTATCACGAGAATCATGGGGGTCGCCGGCGTTGTCCTCCTGGTAGTCAGTGGCGCAACGGCCGGTGTTGCGGAGCCGTCAGCTCGAGATGCAGCTGCGGTGTCACCCGCACAGGCGCGGCCGGCAACCGACCGTGCAGCCCTCACCAGCGACACCCGGTTCGAGGTGGCGTCGGCGAACAGCTTCAACGAGCTCGAGGCCGTCGCGGTAGCCGAGGGGAGCGTTCGGGCGATTGTGACACTGCAAATGCTGTGGGCTCCCGAGTCGATGCTCGGGGGTGTCGAGCAGGTGGCGCAGGTGGGCACGATCGACACAATCCAGCAGCAGCTCATCGATCGGGTCCACGTCGGTGAGATGCGTGTGGTTCGCCGGTTCAAGTACATCCCGGTCCTTGCGCTCGAACTCGATCCGGGAGCTTTGTCGGCACTCGAAGCAACGGGTCTGGCTGCGCGGGTGGAGCTCGACGATATTGCCGTGGTTGCTCTCGATGAGTCCGTCCCCCTCATCGGTGGCGATGGTGTCCACGATCTCGGCTACGACGGCACAGGATTCTCGGTGGCCGTCTTGGACACGGGCGTGGAAAGCAGCCATACCTTCTTCTCCGGTCGCGTCGTCGGCGAGGCATGTTTCAGCTATCTGAGCGACTGCCCGGGGGGCTCGGTCGAGCAGTACGGCCCAGGCTCGGCGGCACCGTGCACCTACAGCGTCACGGATTGTGACCACGGTACGCACGTGGCAGGCATCGCGGCGGGCTACGACTCACCGACTTTCTCAGGCGTTGCTCCCGGTGCGGATATAGTCGCGGTTCAGGTCTTCTCGGATGTCGGTGGCGCAGGTTCCTATGCCTCGGATCAGATGGCTGGCCTGGAGTACGTGTATTCGGTGCGTGACACATACAACGTGGCCTCGGTGAACATGAGTATCGGCGGATTGCCCCACAACGAGTTCGCTTGCGACGATCAGGCGCGCAAATTGGCGATCGACAACCTGCTTGCCGCAGGCGTCGCCACGGTGATTGCAGCAGGCAACGACAGCGAAGACGATCTGGTCAGCACACCGGCCTGCATATCGACGGCGGTGACCGTCGGCAGCAGTGACAAGAGCGACGTGAGATCCGGCTTTTCCAACTGGGGTGAGATGGTGGATCTGGTCGCGCCCGGGAGCAATATCGAATCGTCGGTGACCGGTGGCGGTTTTGACTTCAAGGGCGGCACCTCGATGGCGACACCGCATGTGGCGGGCGCCTGGGCACTGTTGAAGGAGGCGTACCCCAACGCAGAGGTCCGCGACATCCTGGCGGCACTCCAGTACTCGCCGACGACTGTCAGCGCTGCAGGGCACACCTACCCGCGTATCGACCTCGACGATGCACTGGCGCTGCTTGGTGACCCGTGGCCGGCCAACGACGCGTTCGAAGACGCCGCTTCACTGTCGTCACCGGCGACGTTGAGCGGGGCGACCAACCGTGCCACCACACAGTCGTGGGAGCCCACTTCGTGTACCGATCCCAACGACGCCACCGCGGTAACCGGCATCTCGGCGACGATCTGGTATGAGCTGGTCGTTCCATATGACACAGATGTCACCATCAGCACCGCCGGTAGCGGTTTCGACACCACCCTCGGGCTCTACATGGACGCCGCGGGTAGCCCGTACGTTGGGCCTCACGTGGAATACCTGACACCGGTGGCCTGCAACGATGACTACAACGGCGACCTCACGTCGCAAGTCACCGCGAGCGTCGCGGGAGGTGACACATACTGGCTCCAGGTCGGCGGTTGGGATGGCTTCGTTGGTGCGCTCAACCTGGACGTCTCGGACGCCGGGGACATGTCCGACCCGCCGTTCTGGACCAGCACGACGCTGACCGCTTCGAACGTGCTCACCGACGAGATGACCGTGAGTTGGCCGGCCGCCTCCGACGACAACGCGGTGATCGGCTACCGGGTCTACGTCAACGGCGCTCTAGCCGGGACAACCAGCTCCCTGTCCTACACGATCACCGGTCTCCAGGCCAACACGGCATATCAGGTCAAGGTCGAGGCGTACGACTTCGGGGATCATCGCACGGCAGGGCCAGACGCCTCGATCACCACCGCCCGGGACTTCCTAGATACCGACGGGCAGATCTTCGAGGAGGCCATCGAGTGGCTGTCCGGGTCGGGTATAACCCAGGGCTGCAACCCGCCCGTCAACGACATGTTCTGCCCGAATGACAATGTGACCCGTGGTCAGATGGCGGCGTTCCTGGTTCGTGCGCTGGGTCTGACGGATCACGATATGGGCATCGACTTTGTCGACGACAACGGGAATATCTTTGAGGAGAACATCGAGATTCTGGCGACGGCCGGGATCACGAAGGGTTGTAACCCGCCGGTGAATGACATGTTCTGCCCGAATGACAATGTGACCCGTGGTCAGATGGCGGCGTTCTTGGTTCGTGCGCTGGGTCTGACGGATCACGATATGGGCATCGACTTTGTCGATGACAATGGGAATGTCTTTGAGGAGAACATCGAGATTTTGGCGACGGCCGGGATCACGAAGGGTTGTAACCCGCCGGTGAATGACATGTTCTGCCCGAATGACAATGTGACCCGTGGTCAGATGGCGGCGTTCCTGCAGAGAGCGCTCGGAGATTAGGCCCCGACCGCATCCATCAGAATCGTTCCGCCGACACCGGCAGATCCCAGATCGGCCCGGTGAGGCCATGACGAGCGAACATCTCGGCGGCCTCTGCGGCGGTCCACTTCGCCCAGTCTTCGTCGAGATGCCGCCCGTACCACTCGCGGGCAAAGTTCCACACGATGTCGATCGGAACCACATCCCCACGTGGTTTGCGATGGGCGCCGCACCAGGTGTCAACCGCTGTCTCGCTCTCGAAGAGCAGCATCATTGAGCAGGTGTAGATCACGTTGTCCCAGGCGCGAGCCATTGGCACCGGGAAATGCACCAACAGGTCGGTGTCGAGAAGTTCGCCGTGTTCTACCTGGACCATCACCTGTCTCGCGGAATGCCCCAGCTGGGTGGTAATGGTGCCGGTGCCGCCGACCAGCTCAACGACACCCAGCGCGCACCAGGCACATGGGCTCCACCACTCCCGCTGATCCGACCACACCCGGAAGCTGGTCGGTGCCAACGAGAAGGGATGGGCAACCCACACCTCGAAGGAGCCGGGATGAAGCACAACTCCGTGGTAGTCATCGAGCGCCCGCAATGCCGTCTCGATCTCGTCGCGACCAACGCCGAACCGGGTGGCAAGCTCATCGGGCGTGGCGGCGTCGCCGTTATCGACGATCGATCTGATGATGGCGTGATGAAGCGTTCCGTGATTCAAGTCCATATTCAGCAACCTACCCGGATACGGTTCATTTGATCCAAACGTCATTTGATTCAAAGGACCCGACGAGATACGTCGAATCCCTGTTTCACTCCCGCTTGCCCACCACCGCCACCGCATCGACCCGGGGGTGGGAGGCAAACTCATCCTGGAGTAGAACCGCGGTCGCTTCTTCGGCGCGACCCACTTTAGTGATGGCCACGACCACCCGGGCCTTTGACGGGCAGCGTCCGAGCAGGCCGTCGGGGTGGGTGAGTATGTGTGCGCAGTCCGCGGCCGTCAGCGTGTGATGAGGCGACAGTCCGCTGAGCGCGACCGCACGTTCGACCCGGTGGGTAACCTCAGCGAGTGGCCTTCCGACCGCGTCGACACCCATCAGCATCACGACGGTCGTTGTCGATCCGGGAATCACCGGCTCGTCAAGCCCTGGAGCCTTGAGCGGTCTACCCCGAGATCCGTCCGCCTCGACGATGATGTAGTCGGCACCGGACTCTGCGAAGAGGCGATCGACTACCCGAGGCGGTGGACCGGTCACCTTGTGCTCATCGCCACCGGTCACCAGCATCACCGGCCCGCGCTTGCCGAGAGCGTCGCCGGCACAGTCGGCGTCCGCTTCCCAGCAGATGGTCGGTGCTGCCATCGCTTGCTCACGACCCATTTTGGTGGTTGTCGTCAGGATCACCCGCAGACCGAGAGCAGCCAATTCGTTGCCGAGGCCAAACAGCAGTGTCGACTTACCGCCGCCGCCGACCAGAGAGACGAGCTCACGATTATCGAGCCCGAGCAGCTCCCGATACGAAGTCACCGCGATGCACGGTTGTTCAGCCAGGTGAGCACGGCCTCGACGACACCGCCGCCGATCGACAAGGCCTTGTCGGAGATCTCGAAACATGCAGCAGTGTCGGCTCTGGGGTCGATGTCGGCGAGCTTCCAATTCCATTCGACTTCGTAGCCCGGGGTCAGCAAGCCTCTGACCACACCGCCGAGACGGGACCGGATCGGGACACCGTTTATGTGCCCGAGCACGTCGCCCTTGGCGACGAGGTCGCCGATGTTCACCTTCCAGCTGAGCACCCCGAACGTCGGTGCTCGCACTACCCGCTCGGCCGACCTGCCACCGATCATCCCCGGCTCTCCGGTGTTGGGCGTTGCCTCGCCTTCCCATATCACCCGGCCGAGGACGTGGCCGCGCATCGTCTCGACGACCGCATGGCAGTCGACGCCGGCGGTGAAGCCGGGGCCGAGACCGACCACGAACGGGGCGTCGTTGATCGTGGTGTCGATGTTCTTTTTGGCAATGCGAGCGTCGACGACCACCGACGGCTCCCAAGGGAGTTGGGGCAGCGTCGGGCTGACCATGACGGGGATGACGCCGCTCCCGGCCGCTTTTAGCGCCTCTTCGATGTCGTCGATCCGCATCGCATCGAGGTCTTCTATGAGGGCGCGCTCTTCGATGACCGCACTGGCGACGGCCACGGTCCTGCGAATGGCGAGCGGTTTGTCCAGTTCCAGCACCAGGACCGGGAACCCGGCACGCTGGAGCCGGTAGACGGTGCCGGTTGCCAGGTCACCACCCCCACGCACGACTATGAGATGATCGCCAAACAGCATCAGCCTGCCTCCATCCGGTTCTCACGGATTATCTCCGACATGATCGACACCGCGATCTCTTCGAGCGTCTCGGCGTTCAACTCGATCCCGATGGGTACGTGCACCCGGTCGAGCACCTCGGCCGGTGTGCCTGCAGCCAGCAGCTCGGTCCTCGTCTCGGCCCAACGTTTGTTGCTGCCCATCACCCCCACATAGCGGGCGCCCGTGGCCAGCAAGTCGGGGAGGATGCGAGCATCCAGCTCCGGGCTCCTGGTGACGACGACAATCGAAGCATCCTCCGGCACCGGGTGAGCCGCCAGTGCCTCGCCGACCGGCCCGGCGAAACGGGCATCGGCGTTCGGCAGCGCCTCGGCGGTCACCAGTTCCGCACGATCGTCGATGGCCACCGTGTGATAGCCCAGCCAGTGGGCGAGGTCGACGACGGCTGCGCCGACATGGCCGCATCCAATCACGTACACGGTGTGTGGGGGCATGTATGGCTCCAGGTAGAGAGTGGCTTCACCACCGCAGATGCCGGGGTCGCCTTCCTCGGGACTGATCAGCTTGTACTCGACAACCCTGGGGCGGCGGTCGCCGATCACCTCACGGGCGGCGGCGATGACCTCGGCCTCCATCGCACCGCCACCGACGGTGCCGGTCGTCGTCCCGTCGGCGTACACGAGCATCTTGGTACCGGCGTGGCGGGGTACCGAGCGGCGGGTGGAGACGATGGTGGCGAGAGCGACCGGGCGGTGGTCTTCGACCGCCGTCGTCAGCTCACGGAGGATTCGCTCGTTACCGGTCACTGTGCTCGCAGTGCTTTCCAGACCCGCTCGGGGGTGAACGGGATGTTGTCGATCTGCACGCCGGTGGCGTTGAAGATGGCGTTGCGGATGGCAGGGGCGACACCGTCCTTGGGGATCTCGGCGATTGCCTTTGCCCCGAACGGCCCCGACTTTTCCATCGTCTGCACCAGATATGCCTCGAGGTTTGGCATCTCATCGGCACGGTAGATCTTGTAGGGGCCGAACCGGGCGTTGACCATCTTTCCCGTCTCGTCGAGCGCCATCTCCTCGCAGTGGGCGTAGCCGAGCGCCTGGACCATCCCGCCTTCGACCTGGCCAGCCGATGTCAGCGGGTTGATCGGCACCCCGCAGTCGACCGCCATCACCAGGTTCTTGACGGTGACCTGCCCCGTCTCGATGTCGACCTCGACCTCGGCGAACTGAGCCGCATAAGGAGGCGGGGACTCGGGTGCGACATACGACGCCGTTGCCATGATCTGATGCTGATCGTCCTGGTGCAGCGAGTGCAGCGCCACCTGTTCCACGGTCACCGAGCGGCCGTCGGGGGCGAAGGCGGAGCGGTCCCGCAGCTCGATGTCGCCCGGCGAGTCGTGGTCGAGCATGAGTGCCGCCCGGGAGGTGATTTGGCGGCGCACGTCCTCGGCTGCCTTCTTGACCGCCATGCCCGAGACATAGGTGGTCGAAGACGCGTAGGCGCCGACGTCGAACGGGGTCATGTCGGTGTCGGCCGCATAGACGATAACATCCTCGGTGGGCACGCCCAATACCTCCGCGGCGATTTGGGCCAGGATCGTGTCGGCTCCGGTACCGAGGTCGGTGGCGCCCATCAGCAGGTTGAACGACCCGTCATCGTTGATCTTGATGCTGGCGCCACCCATGTCGAGACCCGAGATGGCGCTGCCGTGCATGCACATGGCAAAGCCGAGCCCGCGGCGGATGTGGGTCCGGTCGGCGGGGCGTACCCAGTCCGGGTCGCTACGACGATGCCAGCGCACCGCCCGCTGGCCCTGGACCGTGCATTCGTCCATGCCGCTCGAGGTGACGACCGGGATGAACTTCATCTCGGCGGCGCCTTCCCCTAGCTCGGCGGCCACGTCGAGCGGGTCGCCGACCTTCGTCCAGTTCTTGCGCCGGAACTCGAGCGGGTCCATACCGAGCTCCGAGGCGATGTCTTCCATGTGCGATTCGAGGGCGAACAGCGCCTGTGGGGCGCCGTAGCCGCGATACGCGCCCGCCACCGGGATGTTGGTGTAGGCCACATCGCAGTCGAATTGCTTGTTCGGGCAGTTGTAGGTGCTGAGACCCCGCAGACCGCTGACCATTTGTACGGTCAGGGCGTGGGTGCCATAGGGGCCCGTGTTGCCTACCACCCGCATCCGCTGTGCCACCAGGGTCCCATCGGATTTGACCCCGGTTGTGTATGTGATCGTCTGTGGGTGCCGGGTCCGGCTCGAGACGAACTCTTCCTGCCGGTTCAGCTCCAGACGCACCGGCCGTCCGGTGGCGAGGGCGAGATGGCCGACTATGTCCTCGATCAGCATCTCCTGCTTGACGCCGAAGCCGCCCCCGATCCGGGGCTTGACGATGCGGATGTCCCGTACCGGCATTCCCAGCAGCGGAGCCACCATCCGGCGCACATGGAACGGGACCTGTGTCGAGGTTCTGATGACGAGCCGCTCGTCGCTGTCGAGCCAGGCGATGGCGATGTGTGGCTCGATCGGGGCTTGTTGCACCTGGTGGACTCGGAAGGTTCTCTCGAAGACATGGTCGGCGGCCTCGAGACCTGCGGCGATGTCACCGACCTCGGCCTCGATGTGGTGGACGATGTTCCGGGCGGCGTTGTGGGCGCCTTCCATCTCGGGCTCGTCGTGGATGACGGGCGCGTCGCCGGAGATTGCCTCGTTCTCGTCGAATACCGCCGGCAGCACCTCGTATTCGACCTCGATCAGTCCGACCGCCTGTTCGGCGATCTCGATCGACTCGGCGGCGACGACCGCCACCCGGTCACCGACGTGACGGACCTTGTTGTCGAAGCTGACCTGGTCGTAGGGGAGCGGGTTTGGGTAGCTCTGCCCACCCGAGGCATAGCGGACCCGCTTGACGTTCTTGTGATGAAGGACGGCGTGGACGCCGGGCAGGGCAACGGCCTTCGAGTCGTCGATGTCGAGGATACGGGCGTGGGCGTACGGGCTGTAGAGCATCTTTGCGTAGAGCATCCCCCGCATCTCGATGTCGTCTACGAAGGCGGCGTGTCCCTTGGCCAGCTTGATGGCGTCGACCTTTCGTTCCGGCTTGCCGACCACGTTGGTCTTGGGCACGTCGGGGCTCGGCACCACCCGTGGTGCCAGCGGCGGCAGGGCGAGCGGCTCCATTGCCGAGTGCAGGTCTGGTGTCCCGCCAGGCGGGACGAGGGGGTCGATCAGGGTCGGTTCGACGACCGGCACCTCGTCACCACGCAGCACGGCGGCAGCCCGGAGCACCGCGTGCACCGGCCGCAGGTAGCCGGTCTCCCGATCCAATATCCCCGACATAGCATCGCGGACCTCGGCCTCGGTGGGGTCCGGATTCCGATCGAGCAGTGCCTTGGCGGCAAGGATCACCGCCGGAGCCGAGTAACCGGATTGGATCGCCCCTGCCTGGACAAACGCTTCCTGCAATGGGTGAAGACCCCGAGGTGGGTTCAGACTCTCGATCGTCTCGATTCGGTGGCCGCCGGCCTGAGCGGCGAGCATGATCTCGCTCGATACCAGTCTCCCGTCGACCAGCACGGCATCGGCACCGGTCTCGCCTGTCTCCGCGCCAAAGCGGACGCTGAATAGGCCTTCGCGGCGGAGTACGGCCCGCAGCGAATCGTGTGGCTCGCATTCACAGGTGGTGTCGGTGCCGTTGAGATTGAATGTCACCTTCATTAGGCACCTCCGAGACGGGTGATGACTCGTCCGGTGAGCGTTGCAGCCAATGACCGCCGGTACTCGGGTGAGCCCCGAAAGTCGCCGGGTGGGTCGAGTGAGGTGAGATCGTCGGGGTCGACGAGTATGGGGGTGGTGGCGACACCGGTGAGGGCGATCCGGAACCCACCGGCGACGACCCGACCCGCGGCGGCGACGATTGGTGTGTCCGCCGGGGTACGCCCTGTAGCGGCGAATGCTCCCTCACCGCTGACTGCGATCGACACCGACGTGATCATCGTCCCCGTGTGCGGTGCTGCCAGGGCGTCTTCGAGCGGCATCGATCTTGTGCCGTCCGGTGTAGCGATGGTGAGTTGGGCTTGGTGTACGAGCAGTCCTGCGAGCAAGCCGCTCTCCCAATCCGCGGCGCCGACGATGCCACCGACGGTGACGGCGTGACGGAACGTCGAGGATGCCTCCCGTTTGGCGAGATCCCTGATCAGCTCAGGAGCGAGGTTGCTGTCGACCATGTCCTGAAGCGTGGTCATCGCCCCCATCACCAGATGCTCACCGTCCACCTCCAGCCCCGATGGCACCGCCGTCTGGATGTCGACGACCTCCGTGTCGGCGGGAAGCTCCGCCGCTGTCAAGCCCGTACCACCGGCTACGACAACGCTGTTCACCCCGGGCCTGTTCAGCAGGTTCACCGCCTCGTCGATGTCCGCCGGGCGGTGGTACTGAGCGATAGGGCGCATACGGGTCTCCGCGGTTTGAGGCATTACATCCAGGATAGTTGAGGGTTGGGTACCGGCCGATCCGGGAGCCGCGGATCGCCCGTCACGATTATCGTGCGGCGGGCTGAACACCGAGGAGGCACGTAGGAGTTGGCGAAGACTTGTGACGTTGGGGGAATGGTGCTGGCCGCCGGGCTGTCGCAGCGGATGGAGGGGCCGGTGCCAAAACAGCTGCTCCCGCTGGGGGGCGAGACTGTGGTGGCCAGGTCGGTGCGGGTCGCCGAAGATTCCCAACTCGACAGGGTTGTCGTCGTCACCGGACACCGAGCCGGCGAGGTCGCCGCCAGCATCGCCGAAGGGCGGGCAGAGGTGGTGGAGAACCCGGACTACGGAACCGGCAACATGTCCTCGTTTCGCATCGGTGCGACCGCGCTGGCGGATTGCGAGGCGGTGGTGATGCTGCTGGGTGACATGCCCGGGGTCACCACCGAGATCATCGACCGGCTGGTCGAAGAGTGGCATCGCAACCGTCCCTGGGCGGTCTGGTCCGTCTACACCGACGGCCCGGCCCACCCGGTGCTGTTCTCGGCCGAGGCGCTACAGCAAGCGTCACAGATGCAGGGTGCAAAGGGTGTCTGGAGGTTCCTCCAAGCGGCACCCTCCGGCAACGTTGCCGCGGTCGAGTTCCCTATCCCCGCACCCACCGACGTCAACACACGCGACGACTACGACCTGCTTCTCCGAAGGCTTGACCAGTGAGTGAGGTTGCGCGGTGCGATGCGACCGATCACCGCATCGGAGGCGTCTCGAAGTCGTGAAACACTGCGTCCGGTGTCCCGCCGCTTCTGACTCCAGCCGGGGGTTCGCGCGTTCCCAGCTTCGGCGCTCGAATCGTGACCGTTGTGGCGGCTCTGTGATTTGTGAGATCGCCCCCAATCCCGAGACACCATGTGAGCTTGCGTGGCCGAATCCTGGAGTATGCTGGTTCAGCAGCATCTCGCGCGTGTGGAAAGGGACGATAGTGCACGGACCGAGAGTAGTAGGTGCATTCGCGAAGACCGAGACCTCGCTATGGGTAGCCTCGTATGGGGCCTTTGCGAGCGCCGCGTCCACTTATCGCGAGGATCCGCGGGTTTTCTCTCCTGGCGGGTCGCATCGTGGATAGTCCTCCCCGATTTCTCCACCACCCGGATTCGGCAAACCTTGAAGTCGCGGTCCTCTCGGACGTCGACGCGCTGTGGGACGGTGGCTCAGCCTTGTTCGAGAGCGCCGGCAGGTCTTACAGTGTGGCTCTCGAAGGCACGGAGTCGCTTGAACGCCAAACACTCGAGCCCGTGACCTGGGGCGGGTCGCCGGGCTACCTCGTTGAGAGTGCCGACGGCGCGCAATACCTGCTGCCCCTCGACGACATCGGGCGGGTATTCGCTGTGGCTGGCGGCGAGCGTATCGGGCTTGAGCAGTTTGTGGTCGCCATCCCGGCTGTCGGCATGCCGCAACTGTTCGAGCCGCGTGATACGGACACCCCCCTTGTCGCGGTCCCGTCATCTAAGGACTTCTCATTCTGGTTGGGTGTTTCGACAAATTCCCTATCCGTGGAAGTCTCAAGCTCCCCGGACGAGGAGCTGCCAACACTCGAGGTGAGGATCAGCTCGGATGATCTGGGGTCAGTGGCGTTCTGCATGGCTAATGCCGAGAGCAACTCCCTTCGAGATTACAGCATGGCAGCGCCGCGACCTCGAATCCTCTCCGCTGATCCTGTTGTCACGATCGGTGGAGAGCGACCCGACGGTAGGGCGCGGGTCCTATGGACCCACAGACGCCGGCTTTTTCCACCTCGTTGCCTATCGAGGTCTGTCCAGCGCAGAAGGTATCGTGCGCTGCATCATCGACGCGTTGACGGAGGAAGCATGATGCACGAACGAACCCCTCGCGAGGAGAGTACGTTGACCACTCGTCAGGCAATGCCAAGGCGAACATTTCTGCAGCGTCTGCTGGGCGGAGCTGCTGCGCTAGTAGGTTTCAGTGGTCTTGGTGCAATCTTCGCTGAAGAGGCAGAAGCTGCCACAATTCACATCACGGAGAACGGCTCGATTCTCTGCTCTTCTACCACTTCGTGCCATTTTGGCAGCGATCCAGGCCTGGGATGCTGTAGTGGTTCGAATCACGCGCGTGACAGATGGTACGTGAAGATCAACGACAGCGGCAGCCCACAGTCATGTGGAGGGACCTATGGCGGCCCTTGTTGCGGTTCGCCGCGCCAATGCACTGGTCCACCAGCGTGGTGGATGAGCCCCTGGTACACAAAGACGTGCTGTGCGGTTAGCTAGCTCGTTAGCGAGAGAGGCAGCGAGACGCGTTGGGGTGAAGTCACGTATACGGTAGCCGTTGCTCTGGCATTTGTTGTCGCGCTAGGCGTCTATTCGCACTTGGTGGTTCCGTCCCGGTCGCGCGACGTGCTGGCAAGGCTCGGGTTGCCGCCCGGCGTCGGTCCGATTGCATTCGCATTGGAGGTGTCGATCGTCGTACTGCTTCTAACTGCCCCGAAATATGGCGCGGTGCTACTGGGTGGTTACCTGTTGATCGTGATTACCCTCTTTGGCCGAGCGCTTATGAGCGGAGCGGTCATAGCTGATTGCGCGTGTTCCCCGCGTGTGAGACCCGTTGATTATCGCTTCTTCCTCAGGAATGTCGCACTCATAGGTCTCTCGATTCTGGTCTGGCAAGCAGCCCCCGACTGGTCGAGTTGGTGGAGCGTCGTGGCCTCCGGTGTGGCGTTCTTCGCGGCGTGGACCACGGAAGTGTTTCGCCTGCGGGTCGTGTCTACGGCAGAGCAAATGGACCACAAGCATGGATAGGCCGCACGCTGTCCGCCACCCATGGCGGGGGCGAATCGCCGGCTCTGAAGGGTTTGCGTCTCGCTCGATTGGCATTGCGCTCGCCTTGCTCGTCGTGGTTGTGGCAATCAGTGTCACGGTTGTGCTGGCGCTCGATTCGAGTGAAGATGAGGCGGCGCTACCGGCTTCGACTACGGCGGGGCCTGCAAGCTCTGAAACCCCGGGGCACACGTCCGCAGCGCCAACGAGCGAGGTTCGACCTTCTGTCACCGAGGCGGTAGAACAAGGAATCGAGTTGGTCGCTGCCGACAGACTCAAAGGAATCCTGTTCCACCCAACGCTGCTCCCGTCGGACTGGACTCTGTGCGAGAGCAACAACGCTGATTCAGACCTCCTCTGTGTAGAGGGCCAGCGGTCTGTATGGCGGTTGGAAGTGTTCCCGCGTGTCATCGACCTCGTTTCGTTCGAAGGCGATGAGGTAGCAGGGGGGCCGCCAGGCGCCGTTTACATCGAATCAGATCACGAGCTGTCGATGGCGGTTCCAATCTCCCGGTCCCGTGCTTTGATTGCCCATGCAGACGGGGTCGAGGACGACGTTCTCGTTGCGATGATCTCGTCAACACCGATTCTCGACGGCGATGCCTTCGTGGCGAACCCAGAGCCGAAAGCGGATGTTTCGGATGAGACCCTTGCCGAGACCCTCGGGCTGAGCACTGGGGATGCTCACATTCAAAGGGAGGACGGAATCGATGAGATCGTTCTCGTATCTCCCCGGGTTGAGAATCCTCATTCGATCAGTCTTGTCGGCGCCCCCTCGGCGGTGAACCCCCTGCTCGATGTCGCCGCTGAGCTCGATGCACCTAGCTTTGTCGGCCGAGCGATCGAGCCGACCATCGCAGCTTCCAACGGCACGACGACCAGCATCATCTGGCAGCAGAACGGATGGTTCTGGCATCTCCGAGCGGACCTGCCGGTTCCCGACACGATTGCCCTGGCACTCACCGCCCAATCGGTTCTCGGTACCGGGTCGTAGCCGCGCCCGCCCCGTGCCCCGGAACAGCCGGCCGGGGTCCCCCGCCGGACCAGGCAACGGGCATTGAGTATCTTTCTCATTGTCCTTCGTAGAGCCGGTCGATGTCGATGAGTTCTACGTCGTCACGGCCGGTGGCGGCCTCGACCAGGTCGGATCCGAATCCGGACAGTCCAAACAAGAGCTTCTTGACGCTCCGGGAAACAGAGACGCCCTTTCGGGCGGCCAACAGCCGGTGTATATGGTCGAGCCGCTGGAGGTCGACGATTGTACGGGGCGCCGTGGTCCCCTTGGCTTCACCCAACACCTGCAGCGTTTTGTTGCGTCTACCTGACGACTCGGCGGTGGCGGCGACCACATCCAACTCGTACGACTGCTTGGCGGTCGGGTCGTTGATCCGCAACGCATGGACCTCTCCAATTGGCCGACCCAACGTATCGTTGGTGGCGTACCTGGAAACCCATGCTCGACATATCGCCTCGAAGTGCGGGCCGACGATCTGGGACCGGAACGTCGGTTGTGCCTCGTCCCATACACGCCGGGGCGTGCCGGTCTTCGAGCGCTGCCTGGTGACGGCGGGTGACCAGCTCGTGGAACGGACGATCGGGTCCGCTACTCGAAACACCGGGTTCTGTGCGACAAGCAGATCCTCTTCGCGGGTGATGAAACCGGCCGACACCAACACCCCGAGCGGATAGCCCAGGTCGACGCTCTTGCGTCCCAACACGCCGGTGATCTCACGCTGAGACGTCTTGCCGGCCGCCACCGCACCGAGAATCGAGTAGTAGAGGGCCTCCTTGGATACTCGTGGGTCCTCCCGTAGCAGGTACTCGTCTTCCCGGAAAGGGCGTGGGAAGGGTTGAGGATCGTCGCCGCGGACCAATCGGCGATCTCGTTGGGTCGCTCCGGCGCCGCGACGCCTCCCGTGAGGTCCCGGTATCCGGCGGCGCCACCCACGATCGAATGAAGGAGGAACGCTGTCTCGGGGTCCGCCACCTGCCAGAAGTCCCGGCTCTGGCGGTAATCAAACGAGTGCAATGGAAGGTCCAGGACGGCCCGGCCACGGAGAGGTGCGGTGCCACTGAGAAGATCGGTCATCACCGAGAATGCCGAACCGCACACGATGATCGACACACGACTTTGCCAGTCAGCACCGAGGGAGCCCCCGGCGACATCGTCGACGAGGGCCTGGATCACCGAGTCGAGCTCGGGGCTCTGAGCCCGCAGGTAAGGGTACTCGTCAAGGATCAGCAGCTGGGGTGTCTCCCGCTTGCCCAGAACGCCGACGGCCGATCTGAGGGCCGCGTCCCAGCCGTCGAACGTGACGGGGGCTGCCGGCGTATAGAGCGATCCGACGGTTGCCGCGAACCGGCCCAGGGCCGGGGCTCTGGACTCCTCCAACGCCAGGTGGTACACGCCGCCAACCGCGTCCACCAATCTCCGCAGAAGGAAGCTATTCCCGAAACGGCGGCGACCGTAAACGAGTCCGAGACCCAACCTGGAGCGCTTGGCCGACACGAAACCAATCAGGTCCGACCATTCGACATCACGGTCGTAGAGTCCGGGTGGGCGAGCGTACGGCATTTAGAACTCCACTACTAAGTAATCAACTTCGTTGTCTAAGACAGGCGCATAGGAAGTCAACGTGTCGTAAATGGCTGCCGCGATGTCCCCGGATCCATCGTCCGGTTATAGGGATCTGCGGCGCTTGTAACGGATTGCCTTATAAGTCCCGCAGGTTCTTATAAGTTCGGGCTGACGGAACTGGCTGCCACCCACGAGACCGGGTACGTCAACGCTCGTCTTGGGCAAGCCAGTCGCGGACCTCCTGGCCGTGCTGGTCCAGGTCGGGTGGTGGGAGCGGCGACATGGCGGTGACACCGTCTAGCTGGATTGGCGGGCGGACCACCCGAACGCCGGTGTCTTCGATGATCGGGTCGAGCCCGGCATCGATAGCCCAGTCGAAGGCCTCGTCGATGCGGTTGATGGGCCCGGCCGGTACCCCGGCGGCATGTAGCTCACCGATCCAATGGCCGGCCGGTTTGGTCGCAAACGTCGTGTTCAACTCGGCAACCAGGGTCTCGACGTTCACCCTGCGGCCGGCGTTGGTGGAGAAGCGCTCGTCACCGGCGAGGTCCGGGCGCCCGATTGCCGAGCAGGTGGCCTGCCACAGCTTGTCGTTGGCGGCGGCGAGGACGAACTTGCGATCGGAGGCATGGAACACCTCATAGGGGGCGATCGATGGGTGACGGTTGCCCTGAGCCTCAGGTATCACGCCGGTGTTGAGAAATGCCGACCCTTGGTTGAGGAGAGCGTTGAGCGCGGCATCGAACAGCGACACTTCGACGCGCTCACCAACTCCGGTGGTGGTCCGCCGGTGGAGAGCGGCCACCACCCCGATGGTCGCGTACAACCCGGCCACCATGTCGGCGATCGCCGCTCCGACCTTGGTTGGGGAGTCCGGGGACGTGCCGGTGATGCTCATGATCCCGCTCATTGCCTGGATCAGCAGGTCGTAGCCGGGGAGCGCGGCCCCACCCTCGCCACCGAACCCTGTGATCGAGCAGTAGACGAGTCTCTGGTTGGATTCGCTCAGCTCCTCGAAGCCCAGCCCGAGGCTATCCATCAAGCCTGGCCGGAAGTTCTCGATTAGCACGTCGGCGCGGCAGGAGAGCCGCCGGGCCAGCTCCAGGTCGTCGGGATCATCCAGGTCGAGCACCACCGATCGCTTCCCCCGGTTCAACCCCAGGTAGTACGTCGACGTCCCGTCCGCCGCCCACGGTGGGCCCCAGGCTCTTGTGTCGTCACCGCTCCCGGGACGCTCGACCTTGATGACGTCGGCGCCAAGGTCGGCGAGTTGCATCGACACCAACGGTGCGGCCAGCACACGTGAGAAATCGGCAACCAGGACCCCGGAGAGAGACGTCACAGCTACTGGAGCAACTCGAAGGCTCGATTGAGGGTGTCGGCCGGGTCGAGCAACTCGACATTCGACGGTGCGTCCGGGATGACGTTCCTGGCTGCGCTCTGTAGGTGCTCGGGGACCTCGAGCAGCAGGGGGATCCCGTACGTCTTGCAGATGTGGAAGATGTGGTGGGTCTGGATGTCGTCGTTTTCGGCGGCGGCGATCTTGTGCAGGTAGCCGATCAGCAAGTCGTACTTGCTCTGACTGTTGACCAGTGTCACCGACTTGCCGTGATGGTCGGAGCCATTTGACACCGGGAGTGTGTCGAAGCCCGACATGATCAGATGGGTGAGCAGCGTCGAGTCGGTGCCCTCGAAGTAGCCGACGGACTTTCTCGTCACGTCTGCACCTCCGATCCGGCAAGCAGCGCGAGAGCCCGATCCAGTATCTCGCTCGGGTCGAGGAACTCGACCACATCCGGGCGGTCGGGCATCAACCGGTCCGCCGCCTCCTTCAGATGCTCCGGTACCTCGATCAGCAGCGGGATGCTGTACGTCCTGCAGATGTGGAAGATCTCCTGGTACGGCAGGTTGTACTCGACCGGCGCATACAGCTTGTGCGGGTAGCCGATGAGGATGTCGTATTTCTCCTGCTGGTTGATCCGGCGCACGTTCTTGCCGTGATGATCCACCCCGTTGGACACAGGAAGCGTGTCGAATCCCGCACAGATCAGGCTGGTGAGCAGCAGCGAGTCCGTGCCCTCGAAGTAACCAACCGACTTTCTAGTCATTTACCGCCTCCACTGTCCCCGCATTATCGCGGGCAAAAGAGCTGTCCAAATCCACCGGGAGCTCAGACCACTCCCTGGGCGACCATCGCGTTGGCCACCTTGAGGAAGCCTGCGATGTTGGCGCCGTTCACGTAGTTGCCCGGTGTCCCGTGAGCCTCGGCTGCCTGGTACACGTTTCGGTGGATGTCGACCATGATGTTGCGCAGCTTCTTGTCCACTGTGTTGCGGTCCCATGAGGTGTGTCCGGCGTTCTGGGACATCTCGAGACCGCTGGTAGCGACACCGCCGGCGTTGGCCGCTTTGCCCGGGGCAAACAGCACGCCTTCGTCCTGGAACAGCCGAACCGCTTCGGGGACCGCCGGCATGTTTGCGCCCTCGGCAACCAGCCGGATCCCGCTTGCGACGAGCGTCTTGGCGTCATCGAGGTCGAGCTCGTTCTGGGTGGCACACGGGAAGGCGCATTGAGCTCCCTCTACGAGCCAGGGTCGCTTGCCTTCGAAGTAGTCCACACCAAACTGCCGAGCGTACTCTGCGATGCGCCCGCGCCTGACGTTCTTCAGCTCCATCACCCACGCCAGCTTCTCCTCGTTGATCCCGTCCGGGTCGTAGATGAAGCCGCTCGAATCGGACAGGGTGACTGCCTTACCGCCGATCCGGTTGATGTTCTCGACTGCGTACTGGGCGACATTGCCCGACCCCGATACGAGACACGTCTTCTGATAGAGGCTGTCGTCCTCGACTCTGAGCATCTCCTCGGCGAAGTAGACCGCGCCATACCCGGTGGCCTCCGGACGGATGAGGCTGCCACCCCAGCCGTAACCCTTGCCGGTGAGGACGCCGGCGAACTCATTGGCCAGCTTCTTGTACTGGCCGAACATGAACCCGATCTCTCTGCCGCCGACACCGATGTCACCCGCCGGTACATCGGTGCGGTCGCCGATGTGACGCCACAGCTCGTTCATGAACGACTGGCAGAATCTCATGACCTCCATATCGCTCTTGCCCTTGGGGTCGAAGTCGGAACCGCCCTTGCCGCCACCCATGGGAAGGGTGGTGAGGGCGTTTTTGAACACCTGCTCGAACCCGAGGAACTTGAGGATGCCCAGGTTTACGCTCGGGTGGAACCGCAGCCCGCCCTTGTAGGGGCCGATGGCGCTGTTCATCTCCACCCGGAACCCGCGGTTCACCTGGATCTCGCCACGGTCGTCCACCCAGGAGACACGGAAGATGATCATCCGTTCCGGCTCGACCATCCTCTCGAGTATTTTCGCCTCCCGAAGCTCCGGGTACTCGTCGAGGATCGGAAGGATCGATTCGATGACCTCGGTCACAGCCTGGTGGAACTCGGGCTCGCCCGGGCTCCGTTTGACTACCTGGTTCATGAAGGCCGATACAGAATCAGTCACGCTTACGCCTCCGTCGTGGGGGGTTTGGAAAACGCATCTCTCTTCTATGTCGGTACGTTTGTCATGCCCATTCAGTGATCTCTCACACACGAGCACTATCTGAAACCCAGGAAAGAGAGCACCGGGTGTTCATCGGGTACAGCCTATAGCTTTATGCAGCGCACACCAGGACCGTTTGGACCTTTCTTCCCCGTCATCCGGACTGGCGGATGTCGCGACGCTCGAATGTGTATACGGCAATAGCTACGAGCGCCACGAAGACGCCAGACAGCAACGCTGCGTTTCCCCAGTCCATGCCATTCGACAGGGGTTGGTTCTGGAGGTAATGGCCGAACGGTGTGAACAAAGCCAGGGACTCCACGGTCTCGTTCAAGATCGCGATCGAGTTGATGAGGAACATGGCGAGGGTTAGCCCAATCGTTCCGAACACGGCGACCCGGACCCGGCCGGTCGCCGCGCTCAGCAGCAATGCAAAACCGCCGAAAACCAGCCCGACGAGCGATGCCAGCACACAGGTGGCCGCAATGTTGAGCGGGCTTATGCCCAGACCGCCAAGCAATGACCCGAGCCAGACTCCCGCCCAGGTTGCAAAACCGACCGCGAGCGCATATGCCACCATGGTGTAGGTCTTCTCGAGAACCACCGTGGACCGGCGAACCGGGTTGGCAAGCAGCAGCCCCATGGTGCGGTTCGCTTCCTCCCCTGCGAGAGCACGGGCACCGATGGTCACCGTCATGACCATCACTGCGATCCAGGCCATCATTCCGAAGGTCTCGGCCTCGTAGAACCCCTCGGGTGTCGACATCCCACCGGCGCCCGACCCGACAAAAGCCCACAGCTCCTCGGGCAACTGCTCGGCGTACTCCAAGAGCAGATCGTCCATCAGGGTGTACAGCGGGCCCATCCACACGCCCATGATGAGGAACATCGAGAGCGCGGCGACCACGAAGACCCCCTGGTGCTCCGAGAGTGTCTTGATCGAGATGCGTGACACGCGAATCGAGCCGGCTAGACGGTCGGCGATCTTGCGGGTCATCGGGTTCTCCCGCAGCCGATCCAACAGGCTGGTCGTGGTTGTCTGGCCCTTGAGATCGCGACGGTTGAGCCCGATCACGGCTGCGGCGGCGAGCACCGCCGATGCTGCCAGGAGCACGGCGAAATGGCCGAGGCTGAAGCCGTTGTTCAGCGGGTCGGAACCGTCGAAGTAGTACCACGGGATCGCTTTCGGGACAGTCGCCCAGCCCTCGATCAGCGGGAGCAGCCCGGCGAGCAGGAAGCCAAGGACCATCAACCCGGTGGGGAGCCCGATGGCCAGACTGCGGTTCCCCGTCCAAGCACCGATGGCGCAGGCGAGCATTCCGTAGAAGATGGTGTTGATCCAGAGATGCACACCAAACGCGGCGACGTGCATCTCGCCGAGCTGTACGCCGAGAACTCCGGCAACGAGATAGGACGCAGCGACCACTACGACGGTGCCCAATGTCACCAGCAGCGTCATGTTGGCGAGCTTTCCACCGAGCACGCTTGTCCGGCTCCTCGGGTTGCCGAGGAGCAGCCCCAATGTCCCGTCACGCTCCTCACCGGCTATCGAGCTTGCTCCCATCGCAATCGCTAGACCGGCCAAGGTGAATGCTCCGTACAGCCCGTAGAGGATGCCGATGGCGATTGCCGCTGCATCGGCGTTGTCGGGGATGCTCATCAGCGAGCGGAACGCCTCCGGGAGCTTGCTAAACACATCGGTCTCAAAGCTGCGATACACCGACATCGCCAAGAGCAGTCCCAGACCGAGTGCAACCACTGCAATGGACATGCCACGCCAGCGGTCACGCACGGTCTTGGTGAACACTGAGGTGAGCATCAGGCCTGCACCTCCTCGTAGTAGGTGAGGAAGATCTCCTCGAGGTCCGCCTCTTGGGTGCTGATGTCGAGCAGGCGGTGCGCATCGGTTGCTACCCCGAGCAGCTGCTCCATCTGCCCGTCGAATGAGACCATCACGTGGTGGTTGTCGACCCGGACGTCGCGCACTCCTGGGACGCCGACGAAAATGCCGCCGTCGACGGTCTCGTCGAAGATCAGTGTCACCGTGCGGATCGCCTTCGAGCGGAGGTCGGCGACTCCTTCCACCGCGATCAGCTTGCCATGACGGATGATGCCGACCCGGTCGGCGACCCGCTGGACTTCCGAGAGGGTGTGGCTCGAAAGGAACACGGTACGGCCATCGGCGACGACCTCGCGCATCATCTTTTGGAACTCGCGCTGGACCAGTGGGTCCAGCCCGGAGCTGGGCTCGTCCATGATCAGCAGTTCCGGCCTGTTCATGAACGCCTGGATCAGACCGACCTTCTGCCGGTTACCAGAGGACAGGTCACCAACTTTTTTGCTCAGATCGGCGTCGAGCCGCTCGGAGAGTGTCTCGACAAGCGCCCAGTCGACGCCACCACGCAGGTTGGCGAAGTATGTGATCGTGTCACGCCCGGTGAGATTGGGGTACATGGCGAGATCACCCGGCACGTAGCCGATGTGGTTCCGGATCTCGACAGATTGGGCGTGGCTGTCCAGACCCAGAATCGTGGCCGTTCCCGATGTCGGGCGGATCTCATCGAGGATCGTGCGGATCATCGTGGTCTTGCCGGCGCCGTTGGGGCCGAGGAACCCGAAGATCTCGCCGGATCGCACCTCCAGATCGAGATCGACCAGGGCGGGGAAGTTCCCGTAGTGCTTGGTCAGCTTCTCGGTCAGAATTGCAGCCTGTTCGCTCATGTCGCTTCCTTCTCCAGGTCTTTCGGGAGATCGACAAACGCCGACTCCATGAGTTCTCGTGTGGCCTCTGTGATGAACCCAGAGGCAAGCTCGGTGGCCGGGCCGACGTAGTTGCCGGCCGCTTTGGGGTCTATGGACAGGTCCGTTGTGATGTCGACTCCGATAAGTCGCTCGAGGTGCTCGTGCAACACGAGCGCACCAAGCGACCAGATGGTGAGGATGGAGGCACGCTGGCGCGGGAATCGGCTCTTGGTGATCATGCCCGTCTCGACGCCGACCTCCATGTACGCGGCTGCGTCCGCCGCCATCTCGTCTACCAACGCCGCTACGTGCGGAGAGCCGTCGACCAGCGTGCGCGCCAGGTACTTGGCGATGGGCGGTCCCTCCCTCTGGCGTCGAAACGCCGTGAGCGGGTCGAAGCCGGGGCCGGCGGCCATGGCGTCGCTCTTCAGATCTCTGATGGCTGCAGCGACGTGCTCATCGCACGCCACGCGAAGCGATTCCTTCGAGCCGAAGTGGTGAATCACGAGCGCCGGTGACACACCGGCCCGCGCCGCGATCATCCGGATACTCGTACTACCGACGCCGTCTTCTGCAAAGCACTCGATGGCGGCGTCTCGTATCCGCGCTGTGGTCGAGCGATCATCGGTTGAACGCATGTTCAACATATTAAACGCTCGTTCAACCGATTGGAAACCCTCTTCGGGAGCACGATCTCAACGTTCCATCACCATGTGGGATCGCACCATCCGGGGTCGCATCATGGGGGATCGCGATAGGTGGGATTGTGATGGGTGGGATCGTGATGGGTGGGATCGTGAAGGCTCAGGCCCCGACTTCGAACTCGGTGATCCGGAGCAGGAGCTCGTCGGACAGCGACCGCAGGACTTCGGCAGACTCCTGTTCTGTGTCGGTGGCCGCCTCGGACGCTTGAGGTAGCCCGCTTGCGGCACGGCCGGAGCGCAGATCGACGACGGCGGGGGGACTCCTCGCTCTCGAACGGAGGCAGCGCGCTTATGGTCGTTGGGACAACAGCCAGCTTCACACTGCTGTCTCGAATTTCCCGGACGGAAGTGATCGGTATGGCGCGCGGGGTGCTGGGATGCCGTGGGCCAAGACGAGGTGTGTCGTCCGGCCGGTTCTGAAAGGATGATCCCGTTGCGCACGGCGAGATGGGTCACCTTGTCGGCGACCGGGTCGATGATAATCGGATCGATCTTGCCGAGATCCTGATCCCGAGCCGTGTATAACCGAGCGTCTTCAGACAACTCCATCTCCCTAAGGCCTCCATCTTCAAGAATCCATGGACCAGAAGCCCGTGGCCCTTCTGCTCATTGGGACGTGAACCCCCAGCCGCTTCACCCCACACTTCCCCACTCAGCGGGACGCTGCCGAAGGGCATGGGTCGGTCATCTGACTAGCGATGAGCTGAGTACACCAAACGCAACCACCACGAGCGCTAACCAGCGCACGATGGATGCCCTCTCCGCAAAACCGGCTTGCCACGCTGGGGTCGTGGCAAGCCACGCCCACGGTACGATCGCCCTGCCGGCTGCGAACCCAAAAGCGGCAGCCACCGGTTCCGTCACATCTGAGGAGACTAGAACCAGCGCTACCGCCAACACATATGGTGCGACGGCTGGGACATAGGTGCGGACGCCGGTTCCCAGCTCAAATCCAAACTGGAGCGCCCCAAGCGTGCGACCTTTTGCGAACACATACTCGGGGACGAGTCGCCGATTCTCCGGAAGGTGGACCGCCACCACTCCAGCCTCGTAGAGGACAGCTCCGAATACGAGCAGCAGCAGGACTGCGGTGGCCATGGATGAGGCGACCCAGCCTAGACTGGCCCGACCGACCAGCCACAAGCCCGTCGCGGTCACGAGCGCCCCGATCAGTAGGCCGAGGCTGAACGAGAAGGTGGCTGCTATGCGGTTCCTTGCCCCGCGCCAGACCGACGCGGTTACGACTCCAGCGCTGTTCTCGCTTCAGGTGGAGCCTGACACGGCGTAGCCAGCGCCGAGCCCAACACCGGTCCACGCTGCGACTTCCGGCCAGCCAGCAACCGCACCAACTACGAGGAGTCCAGCAGAGAGAACCGGGAGCAGGTAGGCGACCGCTGATCGAGAGGACACGGCGACTGCGTCACGGGAGGTGTGGCTCGCCACCGCTAGCAGAAACACGAGCCAAGGTTGGCTCGGCAAATCGACTTCACCCAACTCCCACTCGCGAGCTTCTTGCACCCGTCGTGGCAGCGAACGTACCGATTGTCGCAACCTCCCGAGCAGCCCGGTCCGGGCTGCGCTAACCACTTCCATCCGTCGTAGCCGGCGTTGCATTGGTCGGGTCGATTGCGGTAGTTGCCGCTGGACTTGTGCCATCCCCCCGAGCATGTGTCGAAGTACACGGTGCTGGGGTAGCAATGCTCGACATCGTCATAGTTTGTATAGCAGGTGCTCTTAATGGTGCGGTGATTCTGATTCTCGCCCGCGCAGTAAGACGGCGGGTTTGCCGCCGCGGCCAAGGGCATCTTGCCAATCGCCATCATCCCGAGACCGATCCCCGAGGCTGCAACCGCCTTGAGGAACGATCGACGCGAGAACGGACGAATCGGGTGCCGGCCGGGGGCTGGCTCCAGACCCGGTCTGCGCTCGCTCCACGGCGCTAGGTCTTCCAGAGTCGTTGTCATTGTCATGGAGACATCTCCCTTGCTTGGCTACCCTTGCCTAGGGTCTCAATCAACGCCTCGAAGCTGTGGCGTGAGCCGACAAACTGCGCCACCAGGATTCGTGAGAGAGGGTCGATCACAGCGAGGTACGGGGGTCGCTCCTACTGCGAAGTACGACTGCAACCACGGGGCGTCATTGAGCGGAACGAGGTCTGGGTGGCCCGGCTCACGGCGTCCAGAGTCGGTCGGCACAAGTCTGAACACGATGCGGTCCTGGAGGTTCACAGCAAGTTCGCCGGCTCCGCGCAGCACGTCCCGGCACGCGGAGCAGCCGGGGCTTACGAATAGGATCGCGGTCAATCGGGTCGCGTCGAGCCAGCCGGGGGCAGCTCCGTGCGGGCTACTCAGCATCCCCGACGCTGCCGCAACCGCTGATGGCAACGTTAGCGGCGCGTAACGCAGCTGCTCCATGACCCGGATCTGGCGAAGGATGCCAGCGAGCGCGAATGCGAGCACCGAAATAGCGACCCATGCCAACACCACCAGAGCGTTCATCGGTGACAGCGTCATGGCGCATCCAACCGAGCGCGCACAAGCAATTCCTGAGGGAGATAAAGAGCGCCAGGCAGACTCCACACAACAGCGCCCCAGCCTGCGCCAACGAGAATCGCAACGGCGAGTTCGCTCGCGCCCAGGGTCTCCGCTCCAGGGCCGATCAGCGCTCCGAAAGCCGCCAGTAGACCAAGAAGAGCAGCTCGAACCGCGGTGGCGATGCTCAGGGGTCGATCGTTGAGGCCACCTTTGTCACGAGGCAATCAGCGTGCAACGCTGGAGGCGTGCGCGGCGTTTCACACTGAGGTTGAATGACAGATCGGTACATCTATGAGCAGGTTCGGGGTCCGCTGATGCGATTCGCGACGTCCTTGGTTGGTCCAGATCACGCTGCTGATCTGGTTTCGGAGGTAGTGGTCGCGACATTGCAGCGACGACCTCTGTCCTCGCTAGCGCATCCTCAGGCGTACCTGATGAAGGCGGTGCTGAACCGTGCCCGCTCACATGGCAGACAGACGGAACGGGAGCGCCGCGCAATCGCGCGACACGGCGAGACACCCCCCTTGCAGGATCCGAGCGAGACGTGGGCAACGGGCATAGAGTTCGCACTGGCTGAACTCCCAGCTCAACAGCGCGCTGCCGTCTATCTGGTGTACTGGGAAGACATGACCCCCTCCGAGGCGGCCAAACTGCTCGGGCTGCGCGCAGCGACACTGCGCCGCTATCTGTATCTCGCTCGGAAGAATCTTCGGAGGCACCTCGATGAATCTAAGGAGGCACCTCGATGAATGAGGACCCGTACCGCCGATTGGTTCGCGCTGATCTGGCGCCGATGCTCGAGCATGTTCCCAAGGGCCCCGAATGGGAAGCTCTCGACGTCGCACAGTTGCTCCTATCTTCTGCCAGCGAATCGCGCTCGCTGCCGGGCTGGGTTGTTGCGGTGGGCTCGGCAGCAGCTGTCTTGGCCGTCGTCGGACTTTCTATCGGTATCCTCCGTGCGACCTCTCTCGATACGCAATCGGGGACCGTCGCGCCATCGGACGTGGCGCAGACAACAGCCGCAGTGGTTTCGACCACCACGCTCAATCGAGCCCCAGCGGGATGGACTCTGCTTCCGGAGTGGCCGCTAACTGCACGTGACGGGCATTCGGTGGTCTGGACAGGTCGAGAGGTCGTCGTCTGGGGGGGCAACGTCGGGGGCGACTCCACTGATCCGTACGCCAACCCGTTCGCCAACGGCGGCGCTGCCTACAACCCGGCGCAGCGAAGCTGGAAAACCATCGCGGTCGCCCCGATCGGTGGTCGGTTGTGGCACAGCGCGGTATGGACCGGCGAGGAGATCCTCATCTGGGGTGGCTTCGGGGATGACGAAGTCACGGACGCTGCTGCGTATGATCCGGCCACCGACAGCTGGCGTTCCGTCGCTGCCTCACCGATCGCCCCACGCTGGTGGGGACACAGCACGACGTGGACCGGTACCGAGATGATCATCTGGGGACGCCGACCGATTAACAGTGACGAGCCCACCGGTGTTGCGTACACGCCGAGGACCGACACGTGGCGGGATCTGCCCGAGGCACCAATCGCAAGCCGAGATTGGCACAGCGCGGTGTGGACCGGCGACGAACTGATTATCTGGGGAGGAGAGCGATCCACGTCCAACGGGGAATCGGTCGAGTACATGAACGACGGCGCAGCCTTCAACCCCATTTCCGGCACATGGCGCCAGCTCGCCCCCTCCCCGCTTGCCGGCCGATGGCAGCACACGGCCGTGTGGACCGGCGAGGTCATGATCATCTGGGGAGGCGCCGCCAGCGATGGCACCGGCGATGCGCTTGCCGACGGGGCCGTCTATGACCCCGCCACCGACAGTTGGTTCCCGCTGCCTCCCGGACCGCTGGTTGCCCGCGGCGGACACACGGCCTTCTGGACTGACCAAGGCATGCTCATCTGGGGAGGAGAGGTGCGTACAAGCGGGAGCAGTTGGGCACAATTCGCGGATGGTGCCATCTTCGACCCTACGAGTGCATCATGGACGCCAATCGTCCCCGCGTCTGTCACCGGCACGCGCGACGCAACCCCATCCGTCTGGACCGGAGACCAACTCATTTACTGGGGCCGGGGAGACGACTTCGAGGTCACCGGCGGCGAATCCCTTTCGCTCGGTGCGCCCTAGAGAACCTTGGTTCCGGGCAGGCTGACAGTTGTGACAAGTTCGGTGGACACTGAGGGTTCCCGCCCCACACGGCGAGTGCCCGACAGTGGGCCCGTTCGCTGGGAAAACACCCTGATATGCCACCCCGTTGGGTGGCCGGCCGGTGGGACCTGACTTTGGCGTGGCGGGTGGCGGCAGCTGCTTCTTGGGTGCGGGTGCTCGCGAGTCCGGGGGTGATCGTGCGGATCATCGTGGTCTTGCCGGCGCCGTTGGGGCCGAGGAACCCGAAGATCTCGCCGGATCGCACCTCCAGATCGAGATCGACCAGGGCGGGGAAGTTCCCGTAGTGCTTGGTCAGCTTCTCGGTCAGAATTGCAGCCTGTTCGCTCATGTCGCTTCCTTCTCCAGGTCTTTCGGGAGATCGACAAACGCCGACTCCATGAGTTCTCGTGTGGCCTCTGTGATGAACCCAGAGGCAAGCTCGGTGGCCGGGCCGACGTAGTTGCCGGCCGCTTTGGGGTCTATGGACAGGTCCGTTGTGATGTCGACTCCGATAAGTCGCTCGAGGTGCTCGTGCAACACGAGCGCACCAAGCGACCAGATGGTGAGGATGGAGGCACGCTGGCGCGGGAATCGGCTCTTGGTGATCATGCCCGTCTCGACGCCGACCTCCATGTACGCGGCTGCGTCCGCCGCCATCTCGTCTACCAACGCCGCTACGTGCGGAGAGCCGTCGACCAGCGTGCGCGCCAGGTACTTGGCGATGGGCGGTCCCTCCCTCTGGCGTCGAAACGCCGTGAGCGGGTCGAAGCCGGGGCCGGCGGCCATGGCGTCGCTCTTCAGATCTCTGATGGCTGCAGCGACGTGCTCATCGCACGCCACGCGAAGCGATTCCTTCGAGCCGAAGTGGTGGATCACGAGCGCCGGTGACACACCGGCCCGCGCCGCGATCATCCGGATACTCGTACTACCGACGCCGTCTTCTGCAAAGCACTCGATGGCGGCGTCTCGTATCCGCGCTGTGGTCGAGCGATCATCCGTTGAACGCATGTTCAATATACTAAACGGTCGTTCAATCGGATGGAAGCCCTGATTGCCAGCCGGCATCTCCAGGGCGTGTCAGACGGTGATATCGAAGTGGGTGGTCCAGGTGTGCAGCTCTTCCGACAGCGAATCTAGGACTTCTGCGGAACCAGGCTCTGTCTCGATCGCCGTCTCGGTCGCTTCCCTGATCCGGGCGGCCAACCGGGCGAGTCGCGACGTGAACGACCTGATGGCGGCCCCCGTGTCATAAGGGCCGGCGCCGATTGGCGGGTAGACCAGGTTCCGGCGGAGGGTGTCGATCCGTCCGTCCGGTGCGATGCCAAGAGCCCGGAGCCGTGCTGCTACCGCATCGGAACCGGCTCGTACGAGCGCATCAAAATCATCGAGCTGTTCTCGCAGTCCCTCTGCCGTGTCGTCGAGGTTCCACCGGACGTGTTGGATCTGCAGAGTCAGGTCGACGAGGTCGATAAGGACCATCTGGAGTCGATGGCTCCCGGTCGACTGGGAGCCGTTCTCGCTAGCAGTGTTCTCACGGTGAAGATCGACCCGGTCCGAGTCGCGGTTGAACGGTGGCAAGGCACCTATCGTCATCGGGTCCACTGCCAGCCGGACGCTGCCGTCGGTGATCCGCTCGACGAACGTGATCGGTATTGCCCGCGCCGGTGCCGGGATGTCGTAGCCGACGACCAGATGGGTGGTGCGGCCTGCGTCGTCGGTTATCACATGCTCCACGGTGCCGATCTCGGAGTCGTCGTTGGCAAGGACCCGGGCATCGGGAGCGAGCGCAACCGCGCGTTCGGGTATGTTGCGCTCTGTGACCGTTCGCGTGTAGGGCAGTTCCTGCGGGATCGGTGCGCCATAAGGCCCATACCAGGCGACCGGCGGTATGACGGGAGCCGGGCTGACGTTCCCCGGCGCATCGTCGGTTGTGTCCGTGTTCAACGGTACGTACATCCGCTCCTCGAATGGCCTGTACTCGCTCGGGTCGGCCTCGTCACGCAGGTTGATCCGCTCTGCGGTGGCGGTGGCGATGTCCGCAATGGGAACGACCTTGTCCTCAGGAAGGAAGATCCCCTTCCGCACCACGAGGTGGGTCACCTCGCCCGCCACGGGGTCGATCACGATCCGATCGATCTTGCCTAGATCCTGGTCCCGAGCCGTGTAGACCCGCGCATCCTCGAAGAACTCCATGACTCACTCCCTGATGGTCCTTTGTGCTGACCCTGTTTGAGTCTCATTCAATTGTTTACCCGATGTCAGTTCGAGCGAAACCTCGAAGTCTCTGCACTACGGTTTAGCGTTGGTTTGGTGTCGTTGCCCGATGGGTATATGCAGCGCACGAGAGGACAGGAGGCCGTGCCAAATGAGGTTCTTTTACCTGTTCGTCGCAGCTGCGGTTGCGGCGGCGATTGTGTCGCTCATCGTCAAACGCACCCGCCGGGACACCCCGGTTGGGCAGCGGCAGCAACAGCGGACTGAAGACGGGACCTCCGTGGTCGACGAGTGGGGAGAGGAGTCCTTCCCTGCCAGCGACGCACCTCAATCCTGGTAGCAGTCCTGGGATCGGGATCCTCGCCGGAGCGGCTCGGGCTGTGGCCACCCGTATGCTGTAGTCACTACATGCGGGCTGCCACCATCTCCGCGTTGTACGGCTCGATCATGATGCACTCACCGGGGCACTCCTCGGCGGCTTCGACGGCGATGTCGATCTGATCGTCGGGGATCCTGGCGACACCGCGGGCTCCGTCCGGCCCGTGCCCGTTGCCGTCGGCACCATCGAAGACGATACTCTCGCCGAAGTTGCTGGCTTCTTCCTTCACCACCCACAGGCCGTCATCACGGCCCGCGAAGACGTCCGGGCATATCTCCTCGCAGATACCGTCACCCGTACACAGGTCCTGGTCGATCCAGACCATAAGCTGCGTCTCTTCAGACATTGTCCTCACGCTCCTGGGGTTGGTTGGCCCGGGGCTGCGCCTCCTGTGCGTCTGATCCGCCTTCAAAAGCCGCCATCCCCGTCTGTCTGAGTACTACCCTGCCTCGACATCGCTCAAACCCCGGTGACCATCTGAGCTTGGTTTCCGGAAGACGAGATGTGGGTATACGCCGACCGGCTGGGTTGCCGTCGTGTCGGTGACTCCGCGGTCGATGTGCGACGTCTCTGAGGTGCAAATATGCAAGTGAGCGAGACCAGGATTCCGTCGGATCCCGGAGCTCCTGCTGCGGCGAGGCGGTTTGTCGCCGAAGTCGGGATCGTGCCCACCGACCGTCTTGCCGATGTTGTGCTCTTGGTGAGTGAGTTGACCGCCAATGCAGTCAAGCATGGTGGAAACCCGTCCGGGACGATTGCGGTTCGGATCAGCCGCTCTCGAGGGGCGCTTCGTGTCGCCGTCGAGAACCCCGGTCCCGGTTTGGTAGATCTCACAGCTCGGCCCAGGCTGCAAGGATCGGGCATGGGCCTGCGGTTGGTTGATCGGCTTTCCAGCCGGTGGGGTTCTGAAGGAGATGGCACCACCGTTGTCTGGTTCGAGATCGACTAGGTGGCTGTTGTGAACGCAGCCGTGGCGGCTCGCCCACCAATGAATCCGGCGTTTCCAGCGGTGCCAGCGAGCCAGAACAGGCGATTCACCCGAGTCAGCTAGGAATCTCGATTCGCTAGTCGATCGGGGGGCCCTTCGATCCACTCCCGCAGGGACTGCACCGATCGGGCCAGAAGTCTCGAGACGTGCATCTGCGATACGCCTATTCGTTCCGCGATCTCCGTCTGGCTGCGGTCCTCGTAGAAGCGCAGAAAGAGGATTTGTTGCTCCCGCTCCGGTAGCCTGTCCATGACCGCCGACACGTCCGCCCACTCAGGGGCCATCCGCAAGCGATCGTCGTGCGACGGCAGACTCTCACGAAACGGAGTGGAATCGTCGTCAACCGGCGGTGCGTCGAGTGATGCCGCAGCGAACGATTGCCGGGCCAGCATTGCATCGCCAACGTCGTTCGGCTCAGCGCCGAGGCGCGCCGCCAGCTCGTCGAGGGTCGGCTCTCGGCCCTCCGTCTGGGCAAATGTCTCCGCCGCCCTCCCGGCCTCGAGCCCAAGTTCCTGCAAAGCTCGCGGTACGCGGACTGACCACCCGGAGTCTCGCAAGTATCGCTTCAGCTCCCCATTGATTGTGTGTGCCGCAAACGTGGTGAATTTGACACCGCGATTGGGATCGAACCGCCCGAGGGCCTTGACGAGCGCAACTGAGGCAACTTGATCCACCTCCTCACGTTTCACACTGGGGCCGGCGAAACGGGCGGCCAGCGAGCGCGCAAAGGGACGGTAGCGCCGGGCCAGCTCGTCGCGGGCAGGTTCGCTCCCGGAGCTGCATCGTGCAAACAGATCGGCATCGTCGCTGGCGGCGGCGAAGGTGTATGGATGGTCGAGGGCGAACATCGCTCTCCCGGGTTCCACGAACCAGGAGGTGGACAGCGTCTCCAGCAAGTCCTCGGCCAGCGGGTCGATCGAGTTCGAGATACTCTCGGTCTGCGCCTCGACCCGGATTCCTGTCCCGTCCCGCAGGACCTCCAACGTCACCGGAGTCGCCGGATCCGTCGCGACGGCTGCCACCAGCTCGTTGACCAGCACCATCAGGTCGGACCGGTCGCGTGCCCTCAGATCCTCGACCATGCCGGCCAGTTTGCGACGTGCGGACCGGGCCGCTCTTGCGGCCGGGAGCTCGAAGCGGGCGGGCTGTTCGGTGTTGCGGTTCACGCCGGGTCGGTGAGCGCTTCGATGTCCTCGGCAACGGCAAAGACCTGGGTCATCGCGGTGAGGTCGAGAATCCGTTTTACGAATGCGCTTGGCGAAACCAGCACCACTTGATCGGTTGTCTCGTTGATATAGAACAGAGCTCGAAGCCCGCTCGAGTCGATGAATCGGACACCCGACACCTCGATCGCCAGGCTTCCGTCTATCTCACCCGCCGACTTCTCGAGTAAGGGTGCTGTTGCCATGTCCAGGTCACCGACGACGCGCATGACCGTCCACCGTTCATGAGCACCCACGGTGATGGATATGGGCAGATCTTCTGGCATACGGGCAACTCCAGTCGCGCGACCGACAATGGCGCTCTGGCTCACGCGGAACGTGACTGCTTTTCGCATCGGCCGGACCGAGTATAGGATCGGGTAGGTCGAACGGGACTCGCAGGATTCTGCATCGGCGCCGGATCCGCCTCCGACAACATCGACGGGGGTTTCGGTACTGACAAATGGGGGTAGATCGGGGACACAGACCGGAGAACAGAGGATGTCGCCGGATTCACAACAACCAAGCGACCCACACGACCGGCGAGCAGCCCAGGCCATGGACTCCAACGACGTCGATGATGCTTTTCGCGCCGTCATGGAAGGCCTTCGCACTACCCTTCCCGGTGTCCAGGTGCTCTTCGGCTTTCTGCTGATTCTGCCGCTCCAGGCGCCCTTTGAAGGATTGAGCACGACGGCGAGAACCGCATACTACGTGGCCTTCTTCGGGTCTGCGATTGCGACGATTCTGCTGGTTGCACCAAGCGCCCACCAGCGGGTGCGCGCTCCGATCACCGGAGTTCGCCGTCGCTCGGAGCGGCACCTCCGGTTCACGGTCAGGATGACGATCGTTGGAACCGTGGTGTTCGCCATCTCGCTCACCGCCGCGGTGTTCCTGGTCACCCTGCTCGTCGTGACCCCGCTGTATGCCGCAATCGGTGCGGGCGTCATCGCACTCCTGGCGTCTTGGTCCTGGTTCTACGTCCCGCTTCGGGTCTTCGAAACACGAGCCTGATCCGCGGGTGCGTCACTGGTGCTGCGGCGACGCTCCTATAGAGCCGGTCGGATGGTGTCAGCCGACCGGAGCCGTCAGCGACGGGACTCGTGGAGTTGGGTGAGCATCTCTTGCGCCGTCGTCGAGCAATGTCCTGGCGCTGTCGAGCGCTAGTAACGAGTCGATCAGGGCCGTCGCAGCTTCGTTGAAAGCCATCCCCCCATTCTCCCCAGCGAGGTCGACCTCGCCGAGCGCGTCCGTCTCCCTTCGTCCACATCCGCGCGCGTCATTAAGCCGCGTGCATCAAATCCGAGCGCGCCCCCTCCACCCGGTGAACGCACCAACGATGAGGAGGACTATGGCGATGATCAAGACCCAGCGGAGCGCCTCGATGAACAACCCGACCCCTCCAAACAGCAGTGCCAGTATCAGCAGTAGAAGTGCTAGACCCATGATGTCTCCTGACTTCCTCTCGGTACGTCTCGCCGTACCTCCTCTCTCGCTGTTTACCCCGATAGCCGGTCGGGCATACCGGCTTGGGTGCAACGTTCCCGGCTCTGTAGTCTCGGGGCGGACAGCCCCCGGATGCGCTAAAGGAGTCGCTGTGACGCTGGTTGCCGGAATCGATTGCTCCACGCAGTCCACGAAAGCCTTGATCGTTGATCTGGACTCTGGGGAGCAGGTCGCCATCGGCCGGGCCTCTCACGAGGTCTCCGGAACCGGAGGCGCTCGTGAGTCGGATCCGGACAGCTGGTGGATCGCCCTCCGCGACGCGATCGCGATGACCGGCAGGGGGGTCGACATCGGTGCGATCTCTGTCGCCGGGCAGCAGCATGGGATGGTGGTGCTCGATTCGTCGGGAAGGCCGCTGCGTGCTGCCAAGCTGTGGAATGACACGGAGTCGGCTCAGGATGCGGTCGCGCTGACCGAGGCTTTCGGCGGGCCCGATTGGTGGGCGGACCACATCGGGTTGGTGCCGGTCGCTTCGTTCACCGCGACCAAATGGGCGTGGCTACGGCGGATGGAACCGGGTGTGGCAGCAGCGACCGCGGCGATCAGGCTGCCTCACGACTTTGTGACCGAGCGCCTATCGGGTGGTGGTGTGTCCGACCGCGGAGATGCCTCGGGAACCGCATGGTGGTCAACCGCAACCGGTGACTACGCACCCGCGGTGCTGGAGCACGAGCTGATGCGACTCGATCCGGGATTGCTGCCCAAGGTCCTCGGACCGGGCGAGGCAGCCGGCACGGTTACGAGTGAGGCAGCGCGCTTCCTCGGGATTCCGGAGGGAATCCCGGTGGGTCCGGGGACTGGTGACAACGCCGGCGCAGCCGTCGGGCTCGGTCTCGAGTCCGGTGTGCCGGTCATCAGTCTGGGAACATCCGGCACTGCGTTCATGGTCTCCGAGTCTCGCATCATCGACCCGACCGGCACCGTTGCCGGCTTCGCCGATGCGACGGGACGTTTCCTCCCGCTCGCCGCTACGCTCAATTGCACGGTCGCGGTTGATCGAATCGCCGCGTGGTTGGGCCTGGATCGCAACGACGTGGCCGGCGAGACCGGTGTGGTCGTGTTGCCCTACTTCGACGGGGAGCGAACCCCGAATCTCCCCAACGCCGCGGCCACGGTCGTCGGCCTCCGACATACCACCGACCCGAAGGAGATCCTGCTCGCCGCCTACCGTGGCGCGGTGGTCGGTTTGCTCGACGCCCTCGATGTCATCGACGACCGCAGCTCGGGAATCGCCGACGACGCGCCGGTCGTCGTCGTGGGCGGTGGCGCAAAGGGTGAGGCGTGGCGGCGGGTTGTCGGCGAGATGACGGGCCGGGCCGTGCAGATCCCCGACAACACGGAGCTGGTCGCCCTGGGAGCGGCTGCCCAGGCGGGTGCGATGATCACCGGGGAAGCTCCCGATGCCGTTGCGCGCAGGTGGGACACAAGGAAGGGGACGACATTAGACCCGGTGTCCAGGGACGACGAGGCCCGGGACCGCATCAACGAGGTGCGAGGGCTCACTGCCCAGCTGAACCAGGAGCGGCTCGCCTGACCAACGAGGGCTGTCATCCTTCACCGAGCGCGATTCCAACCGTGGCCTCGAACCAACGCGCCGCCGGTTCGCCGGCTTCGAGAACCGCTGTGATAGCCCGCTGTGAGTCCTCGTCCCGGTTGACCCGGAGGGGATTCTCAGGGAATTCACAGGATGCCCCCAGGTTTGGCCCAGAGTCGCTCTCCATTGTTGATTCACCGAGGACGACTGAACACAGACAACCATGAGCCAAAGGGAGGTCGCGTGAGAACCCAGAAGACCGATGCACCGCGCGCAAGAGTGCTTGTCGTCGATGATGAGGATTCACTCGTCGACTTGCTGGCGACGGCACTTCGCTTCACCGGGTACGAGGTGACCAGCGCCGGGTCCGGTTTCGACGCACTCCGTTCGGTGAAGGAGTCGCTGCCCGACCTCATTGTGCTGGATGTCAACATGCCCGACCTGGACGGATTCGAGGTGTGTCGGCGGATCCGCCGTGACGGCATCGATGCGCCGGTGATCTTCCTCACCGCCCGCGATGCGCCCGTGGACCTGCGCACCGGCTTCTCCCACGGTGGAGACGACTACCTGACCAAGCCCTTCAGCCTCGAGGAACTGTCACTGCGGATCGAGGCCATCTTGCGTCGCGTCGGTGGTGGCGACGCCGGCTCGAGCCGTCTCAGTTGTGGTCAGCTGGTGATGGACGAGGACGCTCACCAGGTGTCTGTGGGCGAGCAGGAGATCGAGCTGTCTCCGACGGAGTTTCGCCTCCTCCGGTACCTGATGCTCAACCAGGGCCGCGCCCTTTCGAAACTCCAGATCCTCGACTATGTGTGGGAGTACGACTTCGCCGGCAACGCCGCAGTCGTGGAGACCTACGTGAGCTATCTGCGCAAGAAGCTCGGCCCGGAGGTTGCCGAGTGGCTGCGTACGGTACGTGGGGTCGGTTACATGCTGCGGCACCCGTAGGCTCCATCGATGAGGCTACGTACTCAGCTCGTCCTCACCTTCACCCTGCTGCTTGTGACGGTAATTGCCGCTGTCGGATTTGTCGTCGTCCGATCCAGCCGGACGGTGCTCACCAATCAGGTGGACGAAGGTCTGCGTGGGATCCAGATCAGGATCGAGCCCGACCGGCCGATTCCGTCCGGTGCCCCGGATCGGGGCGGTGAGCCCTCAGCGCGGGAGGTGGCCCACATCGTCTTAGACACGAGTGGCGTCGTCGTGTTCGAGGATCCTTCGGGTTTTCGCGACGATCCGGACCCCCTCCCCGACGTCGCCGCCCTTTTCAACGACGCCGCGGTGAGGGAGATCGTCACGGTCTCCTCAATAGGGAACACGCTCAACTATCGGGCCTTCTTCGAGCAGCAACCGGACGGTCATACCGACGTATGGGCGGCCCCGCTGACCGAGGTCGATGCCGCAGTCGAACGCATGCTGGTCATGTTGTTGCTGGCCGGCGCAGGTGTGGCGCTGATCGGGGCAACCGCCACGTGGTGGCTGGTGCGGCGTGGCCTCCGGCCTGTGGACGACATGGTGGACACCGCGACCGCGATCGGGGGTGGCGATCTGAGCCGCCGGGTACCGGAGGCGAAGCCGCCAACGGAGCTGGGTCAACTGGGCCGGGCGCTCAACGAGATGATGGGGCAGATCGAGGGTGCCTTCGCCCACGAGGCCGAAGCCCAGGAGAGGCTGAAGACGTTCGTCGCCGACGCCTCGCACGAGCTGCGCACCCCGATCGCGGCGATCCAGGGTTACGCCGAGCTATACCGCAAGGGTGCGCTCGAGGAGCAGGAAGCGCTCGACAACGCGATGCGACGCGTCGGCTCCGATGCCGCCCGTATGCACCGCCTGGTCGGCGACCTTCTGCTGCTCGCCCGGCTCGACCGCGGCGAGGTGGTGGAGCCACGCCCGGTGAACCTCGGCCACCTAATCAACGACGCAGTCACCGATAGCGGCGCCATCGACCCGGATCGGGTGATCACGATGGAGGGGAGCGCCGCCACGGTGCGGGTCCTCGGTGACGAGCACCAACTCGCCCAGGTGTTCACGAATCTGCTGGCCAACACCCGGATGCACACCCCGGCCGGGACCTCGGCAACCGTGCGGATGCGGGTGGAGTCCGAGATGGCGGTGGTCGATGTCATCGACGAGGGTCCGGGCGTGCCGGATGAGGCGCTCACCAAGGTGTTCGATCGTTTCTACCGGGTAGATACCTCACGTGCCCGCAAGAGCGGTGGCAGCGGTCTCGGTCTTGCCATCGTCGCTGCGATCGTCGATGAGCACGGGGGGTCGGTCGAAGCCGCCAACGAGCCCGGCCGTGGGGCAAGATTCACGGTGAAGCTGCCGGCGGCGACGGGATAGCCACTTGCGTGAGCGATCGATTAGGACCGAAACAAGTATTTCGTTGCGAGTCACTGTGGTTAGATTTGTCTCACTGAGCTTTCCCCGTCTAGCAGGCGCTGGCGTCACGGGTGGCAAAGGAGATGAGATGGTCTACGACAGGATCACGGCGCGGTAGCGTCCATGGCGAGGCAGGTCGGGATTAGCGGGTTGACTGTGGTCTGGCCAGGCGGGCAGATGGCGATCGTGCCGTGACTGCCCGTGTGCTGGTCGTGTGGGATGAGAAGTCGGTTGAGAGTGAACTTGAAACTGACGTTGTCGCCGAGGTTCTTGACTGTGTTGACGCGCTGGACGGCCGGGATCGAACGCTGGTTACAGTCTTTCGGGGAGCCGCCCATGCGGCGGTTGGTGGGAGCGCCATCTCCGGCTTGGTGCTCCGGTTCAGCCGTCGAGCCATTCCTAATGGTGGTAGGCGATGATGTCGTTGCCCGGGGTGGTGCCATGCTTGAAGGATCACAGATCCAGCTCGACGGTCCTCAGATGAGGTATAGCTTCGACGGAGCATTCTGGCTGAACGTCGGTCACTGGCCTGATGCCGACGCCCTCGCTCATATGGGCATGTCCGGCGAGCAGGTCGAACGAATTCGCAGCCACTTCACATCCTCGGGCCGTATTCGGTGATGAACCGCCGACCTAGGCGGGAGCCGTCGCAGGCGACACAACACAGGGGGCCAGAACACGAGGTGTTTCAGCAGGTACTGCGTATTCTGGCTGGTGGTGTGTGGTGAATGTGACATGAGCCCCCGGGCCGGGTGCCGCGGGGGCTCATGTGTGACCGGGGTGTGGTCAGACGGCCGTGATCGATCCCACCAGATCGCCGCCGCTGTAGGCGTCGGCTTCGTATAGGCCACCGACATCGTCTCCGCTCGCTGTGCCGCCGAAGTAGATGTTGTACGTGGTGCCGCTCACCAGGTCCGGTGACGAAAACACGATCGATGCGAAGTCCTTCGCCGACTCGAAGGTGAGCACGGGCTCGCCTCCGTCGCTCTCGACGTGGACCACGGTCCCCCCGGCACCGGTGCTGTTGAGGAACGCCTGGATGGAAGCCTGGCCTGTCGAGGATGTGACGCCCTGGCCATACCGGCGCTGCCGACGGCGATGAGAAGCCCACCGGTGACGTCGAAGGAACCGGCGTCGATTGCGCCGTTGTTGTTGGCAGTAGGACCGTGGACGACGGTCGCCCCGTCGCTCATCTCGGCAGTGCCGTTCGAGTCGAGCCCATCGCCGCCGGAGTAGATGACGATGGTGCCACCGGTGATGACCAGCTGATAGTCGCTGTTGACCGCAAAGGCATCACCGCCGCCACCCCGACCGGGGCCTTGCGCGAGCCCGGAGCCGTCCTGGCCGCCGGCGACGTTGATCCCGTCGTCGTCGGCATGGATCTCGATGTCACCCGAGTTGATGGTGACAAGCGCGCTCTCGAGACCCTCGTACGACGCTGTGATCAGGATCGTGGCGTTGTTCACCTCGAGGCTCGTGTCGGCATGCATGCCGTCGTCGCCGGTGGCGATGGTGACTGCGCCACCGTTGACGACGATTGCGTCATTGGAATGGACCGCATCGTCGGCGGCGTCGATGGTGAATGTGCCGCCGTCGATTACGACGCTGACCAGACCCTTTATGCCTTTGATGGAGTCCTCGCCGACGTTGCCGCTCGAGCCGTCACCCGTTGTGATGTTGAAGACACCATCGCTGACGAGCACATCGGTCTCAGCGGCGATGCCGTCACCGCCCGAGGTAATCGACAGCGTGCCGGCGACGATCTCGACGTACCCCTTCGTGGCGTCCTCGTCGTTGTCGGACTTGAGCCCGTCACCGCCCGACACGACGGTGATGGCGCCGCCGCCGACGATGATGTAGTCCTTGCCGCGGATGCCGTCGTCGACTGCGTTGACCATCAAGTTGCCGCTCTCGACGACCAGGCCATCCTTAGCCCCGATGCCGTCGTTGTAGTTGCCGTTGACGGTCAGTGCGCCTTCGCCGGTGATTGTGAGGTCTGCTGTCGAATACAGCGTGGCATTTGGCTCGTCCTCACCGTCGGCGAGTACATAAGTCGAGCCGTCGGTGAGCGTGTTGGTGCTGCCGTCGGCGGCGATGACCACCGCGGTTCGGGCGTTCATGACAGCGATGGCTGCACCGTCTGCATTTGTGATGTCGACGCCGTTGAGGATCAGCTGCACGAGATCGTCGTCACCGGCGTCGACGACCACCCGACCGTCGATGAGTGTGCCGCTGAGCTCGTAGGTGCCTGCTCCCGTGATTGTGACCGTGCTGTCGGAGACCGTGACGGCCGACGAGTCGACGGCGACACTGTCGCCGAGCGCGATGGTGACGACATCGCCTTCTTCCCATTCGTCGTCCGCAGCCTGGGCATGGCTTTCTGAGTTCTCTGCTGAAACCGCAGTTGCCTCATCCGATGTGGAGGTGGCTGTGGCGTCGCCGCTGTCGGTGCCGTCGCAGCTCGTGGCCGGATCGAGGGAAACCTCGGCAGCAGCCGCAGATGTTCCTTCAGATGCAGCGCTGGATGAGCTGCCTGGAGCCCCGGCGCATCCGGCCATTGTCAATGCGACCGCTATGGCCGCGATCAGAGGTGTCGGTTTCTTCATCCTCGGTTCCTTGTGTGTGAGTTGTCCCGAATCGGCCTGGATACAACGTATGGCTGAAGCTGGGAGCTCTCTGGGTGTTTGCTGGGGCTGACTTCGAACTACGAGGGACCCGGTACCGGGGCCCCTGTCATGCCGGCTAAAGCGGGTTGGGCCCGTTCCCCGTCGAAGTGGTGCCGTAGCACCCGGCTCCACTTGTTTGCCGGCAGCCCGGGTGCCAGAGCAGCGAGACCCGTGCCGTATTTGCTGATCTTCGTCGGTCTGTGATGGGCCTCCCACAGTCGCCGATCGACCCGGCAAGGGGAACCGCCTGTCTTGGTCTCGACAATGGCGACGTCGGTGAGCTGGGCGCATGCGCCGTCCGGTGTTCTCCACACGAGACCGGTATCGACGGTGATCCGGCTGGACGCCTCAGGGTCGAATAGCGTGCTACGCCTGTAGGAGGTGGTGATAACCGGCTCCAGGTCACGACGCAGCGGGGCAATGAGCTCGAAATCACTGAGAAAGTCCACCGCCCGGTTGGTGAGTGTGGTGCGCTGTTCGATCGAATAGCCCATCCGGGTCTTCGAGTTGAGGCCGCGGCCTGCACGCGTCTTGACCTCGAGCCGGCAGATTCCGGTGTCGAGGTACGACCTCGTGCGGACCTTGAAGCGTCGTCGCCTCTTCTGTGCGGCGGCCCGGTAGGAAGTCCTCGATGGTGTGTCGAAATACACGGATTCGTAGCGAAAGCTGCGCCGATCCTCGACCTCGAGCGCACGAAGGTCGCAGCTCGAGAGAATCGAGGACAGCATCGAGACGGGCACGATGTACTTGCGATCCTTACGGGTCTGAAGCTCCGCATTGGCTTTCAGCTCGCCAAGGCTGATCGCTGAGAGCGCGGCGACGGCGGTTGCGACCGGGTCTGTCATGGCCGCTCTCCGCTGAGGCCGTTGGTGAGTATCCGGTTCCCGCTGCCTCGTGCAGTGGCGAGCTCGTAGCGGACGTCAACCGACGTGGTGTCGTTGACCAGGTCGACCTTGCGAACCGTGATCCGATGAACCTTGGCGTTGAGCAACTGCTCGAGCCTCATCGTCAGCGCCGTCTCGTCGGTGTATGCCTCGTCGAGATTGACGATCTGGCTCCGGTAGCGGCCAAAGAGGGCGGGGTGGTCGCCGACATACAGCGCACCGAGGATGCCCGCCGACATGAATGGTGCGCCCCAGCTGAACGAGCCACCGAGACCTGCGAACAAGCCGAGGGCGAGCGCACCGAAGTAGTAGGCGATCTCGGTATGGTCGAGCTCATCGGAGCGGAGCCGGATGATCGACAGGATGCCGAACAGGCCGAGTCCAAGACCTGCCTGGATCGCCGAGGAGGCCAGGACGCTGGCGACGGCGACGACGCCGATGTTGGCGGTCAGGTAGGCGACCACCATCGTCCTACGTCTGTGACGTGGGAAGTAGAGGCCGAACACAAGTATGAGGACGGCTACGACATCGGTGAGGATCAGGGCTGTGATTGGCATGGTTGACTCCGTTTGCTGTTGCGTGGAGCCATTTGTATCTCCGGATCCTGGGTGTTCTCTGTGAAGCCCCTTCAGGCCATCTGAGACTTCCATGGAGTGACTATTTGTAGAGTGACCTCCGTAGAGTGTGCTCGTGAGAAGGACATTCGAATTCACGGCCCAACTGTGGGAGCACGAGGGAGAGGCCCCCTGGTTCTTTGTGACTCTTCCTCAGACCCACTCCGACGAGATCGCAGACCTAGTTCCGAAGCGGTCGGGTTTTGGGTCGGTGAAAGTCGGGGTGACGGTTGGCGACACCAGATGGTCGACGTCTTTGTTCCCGTCTAAGGAACTCGCCGCCTACATGCTTCCGATCAAACGTGCGATCCGCACCCGGGCAGCCATCGCCGCTGGTGACGAGATCGCCGTCACCGTGAGTCTTCTCGACGGCTGACTGATCACGCTCAGCGTGCGATCGTGTTCCGTCCAACCCAACTCTTAGGACCCATCACCCGGTCGTGGAATACCGCTGATCAGACGGCAAGAACCTCGATCCGGCAGCGGGGCCCATGGGCGGAATTGAGCCTGTTGTCGAGCGTCACCAAGGTTGCATTTGCCCGTTCCGCCATGGCTACGTAGACCGCGTCGTATGGTGCAACGGAGTCGCGCAGTTCCCAGACACGGTTGAGGAACCAGACGTGTGGGTGACGGACGATGTTTGCGAGCCTCAATCCGCGGAGAACATGTGGGCCCTAGTAGGGGCTGGCTACGCCCTGGGCTGTGAGCCTTCGTAATGCGGAGAGCACTTCGAGGTCCAGCAACTCTGGTACGTGAACGTCGGTTGAGGCGAGACGTTGGCGAGCCAGCTGCCCATGCCGGCCCGAGAACAAAAGAGCCTCGAGCACGACCCCTGCGTCAGCGACGATCACGTTTGTCTGCAGCTAGGACATCGAGCAGAGTCTCGTGGTCGATGTCGACCCGATGCGGCTCCATGTACTCGAAGACCTCAGCCATCGACTTGCGTTCCAGCAGGTAGCTCAGTTCCCGCTTCAGGAAATCGGAGAGCGACATACCTTCTCGAGCCGCACGTGCCTTCAGCTCTGCGTGCATCTCCTCCGGCACGTTGCGGATCTGGATCATTACGGGCATCCCCCGACAGTAGCGCATGTGGATAACATGTGATGGTGATATCACGGCATTGATACCAGGATTGTATGACTAGATCTAGAGGTATCGCCTCTCGGTTGCCGACCCGCTCAGAAGCGGTTGACTGAGAGCGCACCGTGCCGGCGCATCACTTGTTCACCCGCCAGGGTGTCTATGGCGTTCTTCGAGTGAACCCCGACCGCAACGGTGCCCTCACCGTCGGCAGCGAGCGTTTGGCGCCAGGCAGCAGACGAGCCGGGAGCGCCGGTAGCGGCGGCCATGGCTGTGGCGAGCCCGGTGAGCAGGCCACCGAACAGGGTGATGCGGCGGCGCCACTTGCGAGCGACCAATGAGATGGCGGCCATGGTGGCCACCGCACCCCACCCGGCGGCTTTGAGGGCATCAGGACTGAGCAGTCGAGGCGGGGGCGGGGTGTCCTGCTGGGGCCAGGCCCCGAGCAGGGACACAGTAGATGGCTCGATGTCGGCAGCTTCGAGCTCCCTGATGAGCCGGCGGGCAGCGCCGATGTCGGACACTGCTGCGACGACGTTGTGCCGATCGCGGACATCATCAAGTGTCGTGATTGGGTCACCTCGATGCCGGTCGACGTTTGGTGTTACCGGCTTGTCGGCGGTTGGCATGGGAACCCTCCTTGTCGTGGAAACGTCTTGCCGGCGAGAGCATTGGCTATATGGCCGGCAACCGCTTGTTCGTGTTGTACCCGTGTTGCTTCGATCGCAAACCGGTTGCAGAGGTTTGATCGCCGCCGCTACGGGGTACGGCGAATAGCGAGCACGCCGTACCCCACCCTGAAAGGGGAGCCGGTGCCAAGAAGAGACCTTGAATTAGCGTCATCGGTCGAGCACCTGGTCGTTCTCGACGAGGACGGCACCCTCGACAAGGAACTCGATCCCGATCTTGACGACGAGCTGCTCTTGCGGATGCATCGGGTGATGCTCGAGGCTCGTCGTCACGACGACCGCCGACTCAAGTGGCAGCGCTCGGGCCGCATCGGGACGTTTGCCCCGGTGAAGGGTCAAGAGGCAGCGCAAATCGGCGCCATGGCCGCGCTGAAAGACACCGATTGGATGGTTCCGTCGTTTCGTGAGGTCGCCGCTTTCATCTGGAGGGGAGCGTCCCTCGCCGACATGGCTGTGTTCGACGCCGGCTACAACGAAGGGGTCGCCATCCCCGAGGGCGAGCGCACCCTCCCCGTTGCGGTCCCCGTTGCATCGCAGCTCCCGCATGCCGTCGGCATCGCGTACGCAGGGAGGTTGTTGGGAGACGACTCGGTTGTGATGGTCTTCTTCGGCGACGGGGCAACCTCCGAGGGTGACTTCCACGAGGCGATGAACTTCGCCGGCGTGTTCGACCTCCCCGTTGTCTTCGCATGCCAGAACAACCAGTGGGCTATCTCCGTACCCCGTGAGAGCCAGACCGCGTCCAAATCAATCGCTCAGAAGGCGCATGCCTATGGCTTCCCGGGGATCCAGGTCGACGGCAACGACGTGCTCGGCTCGTATGTGGCTGCAGAGGAGGCTGTCACCCGCGCTCGCACCGGCGAAGGGCCGACGCTCATCGAATTCTGCACCTACCGCCTCTCGGTCCACACAACGGCCGACGACCCAACCAAGTACCGCTCCGAGGAGGAAGAGAAAGAATGGCAAGAGCGTGACCCGCTGCCGCGCTTTCAGGGCTATCTCCGCTCCCTGGGGCTTCTCGACGATGCGGTGCTCGAGGATCTGGAACGTGAGATCGAGACGAAGATCGACGCTGCCTGGAAGGAAGCCTCAGCCAAGATGGAGCAGCTCGACGACCAGCCGCTCCACATCTTCGATCACCTCTACGGAGAGATGCCGCCCTACCTGATCCGGCAGCGAGATTCCGCCGCGGAACGGAGGCGTTCATGACCGAGCGGACGATGGTGGAAGCGATCAATCTTGCGCTCGCCCAGGAGATGGACGCGGACGACACGGTGGTCGTCCTCGGTGAGGACGTCGGGAGGGACGGCGGGATCTTCCGGGTGACCGACGGGCTCCTCGATGAGTACGGTGAGGAACGGGTGATCGACACGCCGCTTGCCGAGGCGGTGATCGTAGGATCCTCGGTCGGCATGGCGATCGCGGGGTTGCGACCCGTGTGCGAGCTCCAGTTTTCCGGGTTCAGTTTCTTTGCCTTTCACCAGATCGAGGGCCACGTTGCCCGGATGCGATGGCGGTCACAGGGCCGGTTCCCATTGCCGATGGTGGTCCGTATGCCGTACGGGGCCGGGGTGAGAGCGCTGGAGCATCATTCGGAGAGCATGGAGTCCGTCTACGCCCACGTGCCCGGGCTCAAGACGGTCATCCCATCCGGCCCGCGTAACGCCCGATCCCTGCTGATCTCGGCGATTCGTGATCCCGACCCGGTTGTGTTTCTAGAGCCGAAGCGGTCCTACCGGTCGTTCCGGGAGGAAGTTCCCGACGAGGAAGAGACGATGGAGATCGGCTTACCGCGACGAGTCCGTGAGGGGGAGGATCTCACCATCGTGACCTACGGGGCGATGTTGCGTGTGGTGCTCGATGCGGTTGAGGAACTGGAGTCGGGTGACGGCATCACCGTTGACGTGATCGACCTGCTGACGATCTCGCCTCTGGATGCCGACATGATTGTCGAGTCCGTCGAAAAGACTGGGCGGGCGATGGTGGTAACAGAAGCTCACCGGAGCTTCGGGCCCCATGCCGAGATCGTTCGCCGTCTCGTCGAGGACGTCTTCTGGTATCTCGAAGCTCCCATCGAAACCGTCACCGGTTACGACATTCAGGTGCCCTACTTCGCCAGGGAGATGGTCTACCTGCCCGACCGGGAACGGATCGTCGCCGCGGCGCGGCGGGTGCTGGACGTGTGAGGAGGGCGCTGATGGCACAACAGCTGCTGCTGCCCGATCCGGGTGAGGGCATTCATGAAGCCGAGATCCTCGAGATAGCGGTCAGCGCCGGTGACGAGGTTGCCGAGGACGATCTGCTCTTCGAGGTAGAGACAGACAAGGCCGTGACCCAGATCCCGGCACCGTTTACCGGCCGTGTCGTTGACATCGCTGTCTCAGTTGGCGACATTCTCGAGGTCGGTCAGGTTCTGCTCAGCTACGAGACGGCAGGCGACACGGATTCCGACCCTGTTGCCGCACCCGCTCCGGACCCCGGAAACGGGGAAACCGGCGCGCTCCCGACAAGGCCAAGCACCCCCGAGCCGGTGCGAGCCCTGCAACCGGTGCCGGCGTCACCGGCAACCAGGGCGCTCGCACGGAGGCTTGGGGTCGATCTCCACGACATCGACGGTACGGGTCCCGACGGCCGGATCGAGCCCGACGACGTCAAGGCGGCGGCCGACACCGGGACTCGTGTGGCGGAGACGGCAGCAGCGACGGCCGTGAGCGGTGCGGCAAAGGAGGAGCGTTGGGGGCCCGTCGAACGTGAGCCGCTCCGCGGAGTCCGGCGGGCGACGGCACACCGGATGGAGACCGCGTGGCGGGAGATCCCTCATGTGACCCACCAGGATGTGGCCGACATCACCGAGCTAGAGCAATACCGGGCGGTTCACGCCGATGCAGTGGCAGACTCCGGTGGCAAGCTGACGTTGACTGTGTTCCTGGTCAAGGCAGCGGTTGCCGCCCTCCGCAAGTATCCGCGGTTCAACGCATCACTCGAGGATGATGAGCTCATCACCAAGCGTTACATCAACATCGGCGTCGCTGTCGACACTCCTGATGGACTGGTTGTGCCCGTGCTTCGGGAACCGGACCGCAAGACGGCCGTGGAGATCGCCGAGGAGTTGGTGAGCCTCTCGGCGAGGATGCGTCGTGGCGACCGGGAATCGGGCGACTTTTCCGGGGGTACCTTCACCATCACAAACCCGGGCGGGATCGGAGGTACCTCGTTCAGCCCGATCATCAACCACCCCGAGGTGGCCATCCTGGGTGCCGCCCGAGCCCGCTGGGTACCGGCAGTCGCCGACGATGGAGGTGCCGGTGCGGCAATCGCTCCTCGTCTCCAGCTGCCGCTGGTGCTCGCCTTTGACCACCGCGTCAACGACGGCGCCGATGCGGCACGGTTCCTGAGAACCATCGTCGAGTCCCTGGAGAATGTGACACGTCTGCTGCTCGGCTTGTGACCCGTCAGCCGTGGATGATGCGGCCGATCACATCCGGGTCCGGGTCGCCGTCGTAAACCATGTCCCCGTCTCGCAGACCGACACACCGGGTAGCTACGGCAGTGAGGTTTGGCTGGTGGGTCGAGACGACGACGGACCTGCCCGCCCCGGCCAGATCACCGAGAATTGTCACCAGCGCGTCCTGACCTGCCACATCGAGGCCGAGGAACGGCTCATCCATGAGCAGCAGATCGAACGGTCGGACCAGTCCGACGATCGTCGCTGCCTTCTGGCGCATTCCTCGCGAGAACCGGGCCGGAAGATCATCCGTTCGATCCATCAGCTGGAAGGTTACGAGGAGATCCTCGGCGGCGCCCTCCCAGTCCGGGGTCCCGTGCAGAGCGGCGTTGTAAGCGATGTGCTCCAACATGGTGAGGTCGCTGTAGAGGATCGGCTCGTCGGGCACGTAACTGCGTGCAGTTCGTGCTTCGACGCTGTCGGCAGGCGATCCGAGGATCGAAACCGAGCCCTCAGTCGGTTCGAGGAAGCCACTTACCAAGCCGAGCAGCGTGCTCTTGCCCGATCCATTGTGGCCGACGAGGAGCACCAGCTCCCCTCGATCAATGCTCAGATCGAGCCGGTTGAGCCCGAAACCGTCACCGTAATCCTTGGCGAGTCCTTCAACGCTGAGCACGGGTTGCTCGCTCATGACAGTTCCGGACGCCGGCTGCGGAGCCACAACAGCGCAAGCCCGCAGAAGACCGCAGTCAGAAACACGCTTCCGACAACCGTCGAGCCGGCCGGGTTGCCGGAGGCAAAACCCCCGACGACGGGAACCATCGGCAACGCAGCGAGTGCCGGGGGAGCGAGGATGCGGGGCACGGTGGTGAGAGCGAACATCTCCGACTCCATTGTCGCCGCCGAGAAGGTCGGTGCTCCGAGGACGGTGCTCACCGCCGCCCCGACGACTGCCCCCAGCGTTGTTGCCGGGATGGCCGTCAACGCGATGATGACGAGACCACCACCACTAACGAGGATCGCAGTCGCCGCAGCAACGGCGGCGACCGGTGCCATGCAGACCGCGCCTGCCAGGGTCAGACGTGTCACCAGGTCGCCGGGTCGCACCGGCTTGTTCGCCCACAGGGTGGGCTTGTCCACTTCCTGTGCCAGCGCCTCGACGAAGTCGTAGGCGGCCAGGAAGAGCAGCAGCCCGGAGAGGAATGCCATCGGGGCGGCCCACCGGACCGCGAGGCCGAGTGCGACACCCGACGCGACCCCGAGCACACCCGCTCGCACCAAGGTCGACGGCGGTGTGTGTAGCAGGCCATTGAGGGTGCGGTGGAACACAGGGCGTCTGCTGCCCGATGTACGGGCGATCGGCAGCCACGTTCGCGGCCGGTGCGCCTGCCCGGTGAGCCTGCGCCGCAGAACCACGACCGTGCGGAGATCCTGCATGGTGAGCGCGAACCGGATCTGACTCACCAACCCGGAACGTACCAGCGCGGCCTCGAGAGAGACCGACGCCGCCGTGCCGAACGCAACGAGCACCATTAGCGACACCACACCGATCCCGGCCAACGACGTCAGGTCGGCCGTCTCGCGCATGAATCCGAGCCGTCCAATCAGGGTCAGTGGCGAGCTTGTCGCACCAGACGCCAGGTCGATACCCGACCACCCGGTAACCGCCATGCCGGCGAGAGTCGCGGTGGTCATACTGATTCGGAGCCCCGACGCCAGCAGGGCGGCCCCGAACAGCGCCAGTGCGGTCAGCATCCCGACGATACCGAGTCCGAGACCGAGCCAGAAGATGCCTCCGGGAAGTGCCGCCGAAGCCCCCAGACCAAGCGCCAAGCCCCCGCTGAGACCCCAAGTGACTGCCGACCGGAGCTGGTTGAGTGCGGTGCGCCGTGTCACGAAGCCCCGGTCGAGCGGGGACTGGAACAGGTAGTGCACTGTGGGAGGATCGAACACGAGCGGTCCGCCTCGCGCTCCCGACCGCAGCCCGATGGCGACCGCAAATGCCATCACCATGCCAAGGGCGACCGGAGCGTACCTGGTGACCGTTTCGAGCTGTGTGGTGCCGACCTGGTCTTCGGGCAGTACCGATGCGACCAAGGCCGCAAAACCGGCGATCGCGAACCCGGCGACGTAGGCCTGGTAGATGGCCTCCCAGATGTCGATCCTTGCCCGTCGTGCATCTCGTCGCGCCCGTTCGAGAGCCCTTGCCGCGTCCCGAGCGGCCAACTGCTTTGAATCGGTCATCGAGCTGATTCTGGCAGCTCTCAACCTGGCGGGGTGGCCCCCGGCACATCAACCCAGTGATTGTCGTGCTCCAGGTAGAAGGCAATGCGCTCTTCGTCGGACAGGTGAGACAGTTTGACAAGACCCTCGAAGTACCTCTCCCGCGGAGCCCCGGGTGTGAACAGGAGCAGCATCGATGCGGGCACACCGGTCTTGCTACGGAACCCATGTATGCCACCGGGTGGTACGAACACGAAATCGCCCGGTTTGGTGTCCAGCCACTCTTCCCCGTTGAATATGTGCATCGACCCGCTGAGGATGTAGAAAGACTCTGCGATCGTACGGTGGAAATGTGGGTCCGGGCCGCTCGCCTCTGGACCGGTGGTCCACCTGTAGAGGCCCATCAATCCCGCGCTGGCGGCGCCGGTGCTCAGGTAGTGGACGGTTGTGCCGTTGGGATACACCAGATCTGGTGTGGAGGAGACGGGGTGCAGGTGCGCCGTCTGCTCGCCTTCTGATCCTCCGTAGAGCGCCGGTGGGTAACTCATTCCTATCTCCCTCCATGACAGAACCGGGACCCACATTAAGTGGGTCCCGGCCATAGTCTGCAGGTGCCGTTCAGAGCGCCCGCGCCTCGACCACGAGCTTGCCTGTGCCGAGGTTCGCTGTTCCTTCGATGGCAGCGACCGTGCGGTTGAGGTGGTCGTATCGCGGATCGGCCGTTCTCAACAGCGCCGAACCGGTGACACGAAAGTCGAGATCGGGAAACTCGAAGTCCGGTGACGCCAGCACCTCGAGCGGTGGCATCTCCATCCCTGCCGGGGGGACCACGTAGCCACGCACGTCGAGCGCTACCCGGGTCTCGCCGTTGTCGACGATCTCGGGGGCGACGATGACTCCCACGCCGTCGGGTCGCAGCATGAACTGGTCGAGCCCGAAGATCGCGGCGCCGGTGAACGGTCCGGCGACGATGGTCCCGCTGAAGTCGTTGTGGAACCGAATTCCCTCGGGGAATATCCCGATCGGGTACATATCGGCCAGCTGAGCCTCGAATCGGTAGATGAGCCGCTCGTCGGCCGGTGCCGGTTCGTGTCTCTCTGTCAGTGTCTGCATTTGCTTTCCTTTCTTTGGTGCCGCTCAGTAGGCGGCGGTCTCCGTCAGATTTCGTTCCGACAAATTTCGTTCCGACAAATCTCGTTCCGACAGAATCTCTGTAGCGTCACACTTCGATGACGAGGTGGTCATGACCCTCTGATGGGACGAACCGCTCGGTCTCGCCGGCTGCAGTCACTGTTACAAACCGGAGTGGTGTGTCGTGCAGCTCGTCGAAGCGGGCGACTCCGTCGTGGTCGGTGACTCGGGTCACAGTCCACGCTCCGCCGCCGTCGAATTCGAACCGCGCAGTCACTGGTAGGTGACCCACTTCTCGTCCAATCCCGTCTACGACGTCGATCTGTAGTTGGGTGACCATGAGCCGGTGTGTCGTCGCCGACCGCTGCTGGGTTGCTGTGATCATTGTCTTATTCCTTCCCATTTGATCAAACACCTCTGTGTAATGAAAGCGAAGATAGCAAGAGAGTGGCCCTCCTGTCAAGAGTTAATCGAACAACTCTGTCGCGTCGAATTTCTGAGCGCCCAGTCAACTCCTAGCGTCGGGGCTCTAAGAAATGTCATATTGGCCATACACACGTGTATAGTGATGCTATGACTGACACACAGCAGACACGTAGCTACCGAATGAGCAAGCGGCGCGAGGACGTCGAACAGACCCGGAGACGTATCACGGAGGCCGCGGTCGAGCTTCACGGGACAGTGGGTCCCTCCGAGACCACGTTCTCGTCTGTTGCCGAGAAGGCGGGGGTGCAACGGTCGACGGTCTACCGCCATTTCCCGGATGAGGAGGCTTTGTTCGGAGCCTGCACCAGCCACTGGTTGGCCGGCCATCCTTGGCCCCGGGCCGACGACTGGAAATCCGAGGTGGACCCTGCCGGCAGGCTGCGAAAAGGGCTGCGTGACCTTTACCGGTACTACGAGGTCAATCGGGACATGATCTTCAACTCGTTGCGCGACATTGTGGTGATGCCTGCGTTTGTGGGTGAGCTGATGAAGGCCCAGATCGACGAGTACCACACCGTCCTGCTCGAAGCATGGCCCGAACAGGCGGACGGGATGCTTGCCGCCGCTGTTGGCCATGCCATCGACTTCCGTAGCTGGCAATCGCTGGCCGACCTAGGGCTTTCCCCGCGCGAAGCCGCCGACCTGATGTCGGCCATGGTTGGATGCATGGGTGCCCGTCCGATTACCGCCTGACGGCATACGAGGTAGCCTCGACCCCGTTGCCGAGCGAGGTGAGCAAGCATGATTGAGCGTGAGGTCAAGCGTCCCCCTGAGTTCGTCTATCCGATCGACGAGTGGACGATGGTCGAGACACAGTTCTATCGCCGCCTCGTGCCCCAGGGGGAGACGATGTTCGCCACCGGCAACGGCTATCTGGGGATGCGCGGCAACTTCGAAGAAGGACGCCCCGTCCATCAGGCGGGGACGTTTGTCAACGGTTTCCACGAGACATGGCCGATCGAGTACGGCGAGCGCGCCTACGGGTTCGCCAAGACGGGCCAGACGATGCTCAACGTCCCCGACGGCAAGATCCTCAAGCTCTACGTCGATGACGAGCCGCTCTATCTCCCCACCGCCAATCTCGTGGAGTACCGGCGCACGCTCGATATGCGGGCCGGCACGCTCGACCGTCGAGTCCTGTGGGAGACGCCTGCGGGCAGGCAAGTGCTTGTCGAGTCACGACGGCTCGTTTCCTTCCAGCACCGGCACGTGGCAGCGATTTCTTACCGTGTCACGGTGCTCAACGCCACCGTCCCGGTGGTCGTGTCGTCGCAACTGGTCAACCATGGGATCGACGCCGCCGGCGACTTCGACCCGCGAAAGGCGCGAGGCTTTGCCGAGAATCCCCTCGTCCCTCACTCGAACGAGTCTGCCGGCATGCGGGTCGTTCTCGGTTACCGCGCCCGCAACAGCGGGATGACCCTTGCCTGCGGCGCCGACCACACGATCGCTACGCAGTGTCCTTACCTCGTGGAGACCGAGTGCTCGCAAGACGTGGGCAAGGTGGTTTTCACCGTGAGCGCGCACGAAGGCGAACCGATCACGATCACCAAGTACCTGACGTATCACACTTCGCGCGGTGTCCCGGTCGAGGAGCTTTGTGACCGGGCCGAGCGCACCCTGGACCGAGCGGTGCACGACGGGTTCGGAGACCTGGTTGCGGGTCAGAGAGGTTTTCTCGACGACTTCTGGCGGCGAAGCGGTGTCGAGATTGACTGCGACGCTGAGGTGATCGGCCGCCCAGCCGGCGAGTTGCAGCAGGCCATCCGGTGGAACCTCCTTCAGATCCTCCAGGCGGTCGGCAGAGCCGAAGGTGTCGGCGTCCCGGCCAAGGGTCTGACCGGCCAGGCATATGAGGGCCACTACTTCTGGGACACCGAGATCTACGTGCTGCCGTTCCTCATCTACACGTCACCACGGATTGCCGAGAATCTGCTGCGCTTCCGGCACAGCATGTTGGACAAGGCGCGGGAGCGGGCGACGGAATTGCGCCAGAAGGGGGCATTGTTCCCATGGCGGACGATCAATGGTGAGGAAGCATCGGCGTATTACGCCGCCGGTACCGCCCAATACCACCTGAACGCCGACATCATGTATGCCCTCAAGAAGTACACCGACGTCACCGGCGACACCGACCTTCTCGATGCCGGGGGTGCCGAGATGCTGGTGGAGACTGCTCGCATGTGGGCCGATCTCGGTTTCTTCTCGGATCGCCTCGGCGGCCGGTTCTCCATCCACGCCGTCACCGGGCCCGACGAGTACACCACGGTCGTCGACGACAACCTGTTCACCAACCTGATGGCGAGGCTCAACCTGCGCTATGCCGCGGATTGCGTCAAAGCCATCAAGGAGCGGAGCACCGACGCCTACGAGACCCTCGTGGATCGCACCGGGTTGGTGGAGTCTGAGATCGATGACTGGCTGCGGGTCGCCGATGCCATGTACGTTCCGTACGACGAGCCCAAGGGCATCCACCTTCAGGATGCCGACTTCCTCGAGCATCCGCTGTGGGATTTTGATAACACCCCGGTTGATCATTACCCGCTGTTGCTGTTCTACCACCCGCTGAGCATCTACCGCCATCAGGTGATCAAACAGGCCGATGTGGTACTGGCGATGTTCCTGCTCGGCAACGAGTTCTCGCTCGATGAGAAGAAGCGCAACTTCGACTACTACGACCCGCTCACAACCGGCGACTCGTCCCTATCGGCGTCGATCCAGAGCATCGCCGCGGCCGAGATCGGCTATCTCGACCGTGCGATGGAGTACGGGCGCTATGCGATCCTGATGGACCTGGCCGACCTCGGTAACAACATGAGCGACGGATGCCACATTGCGTCGATGGGGGGTACCTGGATGGTGCTCGTCTACGGCTTCGCCGGGCTGCGGGACTTCGACGGGCACATCACATTCCGGCCACGCCTGCCGGCCGGCATGACCCGGCTGCGGTTCCCGCTGACCGTCCGGGGCAGGCTCCTCGACGTCTCGATCGAGGACGGCACCACGACATACACATTGCTCGAAGGTGACGCCCTGAAGATCGGGCACTTCGACGAGGAAGTCACCCTCCAGCGCGACGTGGCCCAGTCGCGACATCTGCCTGCCCGGTGAGGACAGATGCCTACCCCAGCCCCACCCGCTCGTTGAACTGGTCGATGAGCTCATCGATCGGGTCGGCCATCGCCTGGATTCGCGTCCAGTAATCCGAGTCGTACCACTGGGCCTGGATCTCGTCGTAGCTCTTGCCTTGCTGCTCGACCCAGGTGTAGTACTTGAGGTTGTGGATGCGTTTCCGGTCGTAGTGGCCGAGTTCTTGGATGTTGGCGATGCTCTGGCCCATCAGATGCTGGTGGTAGACGGCGGCGGCGTCCGGTGTGGTGAACCCTCCCCGTGCGTGGTTGAGCTCGTCGATCCGTGACCCGTACATCTCCATCGAGTCGGTGCCGAGCGTCATGACGACGTCGTTGCCGGTCAGCTCGTACCACTTGGCGAATTTGATAGCCATCAGCATGTTGGCCACTCCGGAGATCCCGAGCAGTGGCAGCTTCTCGATGAAGTCCGACGACACACCCTGCTCGGACAGGTAGTCCTGGCCGGCGGGCTCGTTGAACAGACGGATCAGGCTCATCGGTGACTCGTCGTCGATGGCCATCGCCATGTCCGTGTTCCTCACGTTGTGAACCCACGGTATGTGCTTGTCCCCGATACCCTCGATCCGGTGCTCGCCAAAGCCGTTGTAGAGCATCGTCGGGCACTCGGTTGCCTCACCGGCGACGATCTTGGAGCCGGGGAACACCTGCTTCAAGTAATCGCCGGAGCCGATCGTGCCGGCAGACCCGGTGGTCAGGGTGACACCGGCAAACCGATCGTTCTCACCCATGATCTCGCTGAGGACCTCGACCATCGCCGGACCGGTGACCGCGTAGTGCCAAAGGTAGTTGCCGAACTCGTCGAATTGGTTGAAGATCACGAGATCCTCACCGGATGCCCGCAACTCGTTGCATTTGTCAAAGATCTCTTTGACGTTGGACTCCGAGCCGGGGGTCTTGATGATCTCGCCGGCAACGCTCTCCAACCAGTGGAACCGTTCCCTGCTCATGCCCTCCGGCAAGATGGCGACGGACTCGCAGCCGAGCAGGTTGGAGTCGTAGGCGCCTCCCCGGCAGTAGTTGCCGGTCGACGGCCAGACGGCCTTCTGTGTCGCAGGGTCGAACTGACCGGTCACCAGCCGGGGTGCGAGACAGCCGAACGCGGCGCCGACCTTGTGGGCGCCGGTTGGGAACCACTTGCCTTCCAGCATGACGATGCGGGCGTCGACACCGCTGATCTCGTGGGGGACCTCCAGGTAGTTGACCTTGCCAAAGCCGCCCCCGGTCGCGGTCGGCTCGTTGTGCCATGTGATCCGGAACAGGTTGAGCGGATCCAGATCCCACAGTCCCACGTTGCGGAGTTGATCCTTGATGGAAGCCGGGATCAGTGACGGGTCACGCATCTGCTTGAACGTTGGGATGCGGATAGACCGCTCATGAGCCCGCTTGGTAGCCGACTCGAGGGTGGCTTCATTGATGGTGAGGTCGATCATTGCTGGCTGAGTCCTTCCTTGAGAGCTTCGAGAGTTGGGTCGACGAGCATCGGCTTGGTGCCTGCTGCCGATACGGCTTTCATCGCCGAGGCAACATCCTTGAGACCGGACCCGGTAGAAAGGACGACCACCTCGTCGCCGGCGCCGACTAGACCGGTTTCGACTGCATCTACCAGACCGGCATATGCAGTCGCCCCTGCGGGCTCTGCAAACACACCCGAGCCCCTGGCCAGAAGCGGCATCGCAGCGAGGATGTCGTCGTCGCTCACCCGGAGGTAAGAGCCGCCGGTCTCGGTGACTGCCCGCATCGCCTTGATGCGATCCCGGGGCAGGTCGGCGCTGATGGAGTCGGCGATCGTGTCGGCCGAGATGGGTGGCTTGGTGAGCACATCCTCACCCGACTCGAATGCCTGCACCATGTAGTCGCTGCCTGCGGCTTGCACACCGTGAATCCTGGGGGCTCGTTCGATCCAACCCAAGGCAACTGCGTCCTTGATGGCTTTGTGGATGCCGCCGATGATCGAGCCGTCGCCGACACTCACAAAGATCGCATCGGGTGGGTTCCAGCCGAGGTCTTCGAGTATCTCCCAACCGGCGGTCTTCTTCCCCTCGGTCATGAACGGGTTGTAACCGGTGTTGCGGTTATACCAGCCGTACTCGGCGGCCGCCAGCATGCACAGATCGAACGCATCGCCGTAGCTGCCGTTGACCAACGCCACGGTCGAACCGTAGGTGAGCAGCTGAGCGATCTTGGCCTCGGGGGCGGTTCTGGGGACGAAGATGACGTTCTTCTGCCCGACGCTCGCCGCGATCCCAGACAAAGCCGCGGCGGCATTTCCCGTGCTTGCGGTCGTTACCACCTCGGCTCCCACCTCACGGGCCTTGACGACGGCCATCGCCGATGCCCGATCTTTGAGCGATGCGGTAGGTTGCCGACCCTCGTCCTTCACCCACACCCTGGCGATGCCGAGGTGGGTGGCTAGGGGAGCTGCATCGTACATCGGTGTGCCGCCGACGGTCAGTGGAGGGACTTCGGCGTCGGGAGCCACCGGCATCACCGGCTTGTAGCGCCACATGGTGCGGTCCGGGTTGGCGGCCAGGTCCTCCTTGGTCCACTCCGAGGCGATGGTGTCGTAGTCGTATTGGACGTCGAGGATCCCCTCGTTGCCGTGATCGGTGCAGACGTACCCGGCATAGTCCGCCGGGTACGTCCTGTCACAGATCACACATTTGAGCCCGGTGACGTTCTTCATCGCATGCGGATTCATGCGACGATCCGGGTACCGGTCTCGCCGGCAACGGCGCGCTCGATGTTCTCCGGGTTCGTGATGAGGGCCTCTCTTCCGCCACCGTCGAGGAACTTGACGACGGCTCGCATCTTCGGGGCCATCGACCCCTCTGCAAAGTGGCCGCCTTCGGCCAGGCGCTGTTTGACTTCGGCCAAGGTGAGCCTGTCGACCCATTCTTCGTTCGGCTTGCCGTAGTTGAGGGCAACCTTCTCGACGGCGGTCGAGATCAGGAGCATGTCTGCGTCGATCTCGAGGGCGAGCAGCGCCGAGGCCAGGTCCTTGTCTATGACGGCAGCAACACCGTGGAGGTCGCCGTTGTCGTCGGCGACGACTGGGATGCCGCCACCACCGACACAGATCACGACCACGCCGGAGTCGATCAGCTGCCGTATGACGTCGATCTCGACTATGCGCTGTGGTTGCGGTGATGCGACAACACGACGCCAACCGCGGCCTGCGTCCTCTTTGATCGACCAGCCTTCCTCGGTTTGGCGCCTCTTCGCTTCTTCCTCTTCGAGGAAGGTGCCGATTGGCTTGGAGGGGTTGATCATGGCGGGATCGTCTGGGCTCACCTCGACCTGGGTGACCACCGTCGCCACGGGCTTGTCGATGCCCATGGCGCGGAAGTCGTTGATCAGGTTCTGCTGGAGCGCATAGCCGATGGCTCCCTGGGTGTCGGCGCCGGCGACGTCCATTGGGACCTCGTGAAGCTCGTGCCGGGACAGCTCGGAGCGGCGCATGATGAAGCCGACCTGCGGCCCATTGCCGTGGGAGATGGCGACGTCCCAGCCGTCCTTGACCAGTTCAGCGATGTGCTGGTCGGTGACCGCAGCAGCCTCATACTGGTCGGCAACGGACTGATGCTCTTTGTCGGCAATCAGCGAGTTGCCACCGATGGCGATGACGACTTTTGACATTACTCCCAGGCTCCTAGAACAGACGACAGCAGAGCCATACGCATGACGACGCCGTTGTATGCCTCTTGCCAGTACCGGGCGTGCCTGGAGTCGTCGACCTCGGCAAGCAGCTCGTCACGGCGGGGGAGCGAGTGCAGGATGATGGAGCTGCCCTTGGCCTTCTTCATGACGTCCCAGGTCACCTGGTACTTCGCATCGGTATGAGCGTAGACCTCGGCCTTCTCCTGACGAGCCTGGGTGTAGTCGGGCTGGACGACCGGCTCCATATAGATGACGTCGGCTTCGGCGATTGCCTCGTCGATGTGCTCGACGATCCGGTAGTTGGTGCCTTTCTCGTCGAGTTCGGCGAGGAACTCGGGGAGCGGTGACATCTCTTCAGGAGCGAGGATGATCATTTCGGAATCGAACTGCGACAGGGCGTAACCCAGCGAGTGCATGGTCCGCATGCGATGGTCACCGACGGCGAGGATCGTCTTGCCGTCGACGGATCCCATCTCCTTGGTGATCGTGTAGAGGTCGGTGAGGATCTGGGTCGGATGCTCGCCCCAGCCGTCGCCACCGTTGATGATCGGAATCGACGCCCACTTGGCAGCCTCGTGGGGAGCGCCCTGCTCGAAGTGACGCATGACGATGACGTCACCGTAGAACTCGAGCATGTGGACGGTGTCCTTGATCGACTCCTGGTAGAAGTCGCCCGCCCTTGTCATCTTTGCGTCCGAGAAACCGGTGACATGTCCACCGAGCCGGTGCATGGCGGCCTCGTGGGCCAGGCGTGTACGGGTCGACGGCTGGTAGAAGGCAGTGACGAGTGTCTTGTGAGCGAGCAGATCCGTGTTGCGTCGCTCCCGGGCAATCGGCTCGACACGGTCGGCGATCTCGAAGAGATGCATGAACTCGTTCCGCTCGAAATCCTTCAGTGACAGGATGTCGCGTCCCGCAAAGCTGCGCATTTGGTGCCCTCCTTAAAGAGCTCGGGTGGTTGGGCAATTCCGGCTCTTGCCGAATTGGTCATACCATCCTACAATATGATCACCCTACTGGCCAGTCCGTATTTATGATCACACGAAACCCATCGCTCACCGACCAGGTGAAGGCTCACGTCAAGGAGCAGATTCTCAACGACGAGTTCGTCGGCGGCCGGATTCCCCCGGAAGCGACTCTCGCCGAAGAACTCGGGGTGAGCCGTACCACCATCCGTGATGCCCTGGGCAAGCTCGAGCATGAGGGCGCCATCTACCGCAAGCAAGGCGCCGGCACTTTTGTCAACGAGGCCGGGCTCCAGATCAAGTCGCGGCTCGAGGAGATCTGGTCGTACCAGCAAGTGCTCGAGGATCACGGCTACACACCGTCGGTCAAGGTGCTGTCGGACGAGATCAAGCCTGCAAACAGAGAGACCGCAGAAGCGCTCGGGCTGGGCGAAGGTGATGAGGTCCTGGTGATCGAGAAGCTGTTCTTGGAGGACTCCACCCCGGTGGTGCTCACCAGAAACCGGATCCCGGCCGGGTTGCTCGACAGCAGCGCGGCCAGGCGTGACGACCTTCCTATCTACGAGTATCTCGATGAGTATTGCGACAAGCGTCTCACCTACTACCTGTCGGAGATCGTTCCGGTCGCCTTTGACGCCGACCAGGCCAAGAGACTCGGGGTGAAGAAGGGGACGGTGGGGCTTTCCTTCGTTGAGGTCGGGTACGACGCCGACAACGAACCGGTGGTTCATGCCACCTCATACTTCCGTGACGACTTGCTCCGTTTCCGCATGATCCGGCGACGGACCAACCAATGACCATCTACCTGCAAAGGAGCAGTTGATGCAGACACATCTGCATGGGCGTGACATGATCACGACCCAGGAGTGGACCAAGGACGAGCTCGACACAATCATCGATGTCGCGCTCGATCTGAAGCGCCGCCGTGCGCTCGGTGAGCAGCATGCGCTGCTCGACAACAAAGTCCTGGCCATGCTGTTCTTCTTCTCCAGCACCCGCACCAGGGCCAGCTTCGAAGCGGGCATGGCCCAACTCGGCGGACATGCGATGTTCCTCGACTCGACCAGCACCCAGATCGGCCACGGTGACACGTGGAAGGAGATCGGCGAGATCCTTGGTAGGTACAACGACGGTATCGCCATCCGCAACGTCGACTGGGACATCGGCAACAAGTACATCCGCGCCGTTGCTGATGCCAGCCGCACCCCGGTGCTCAACATGCAGTGTGACTGGTACCACCCGTTCCAGGCTCTCGCAGACCTGCTCACCGTCATCGAGCAGAAGGGCGATCCTCGCAAGTTGACGTTCAACATGAGCTACGCGTATGCGTCGAGCTACCAGAAGCCGATCAGCGTCCCGCAGTCGGTCATCTTGCTGATGACGCGCTACGGCGCCAACGTCCGGCTCACCCGGCCGCCGGAGTTCAAACTCTTCCCGGAGATCATCGCCCAGGCGGAGGAGAACGCAAGGAAGGCTCACGGCAGTTTCGAGATCATCGAAGACTTCGAGGAGGGCATGCGTGGCGCAGACGTCGTCTACGCCAAGGCATGGGGCTCGATGCTTACCACGTCGGATCACGAGGAATCCGCCAAGATCTCGGCGAACTACCAGGACTGGATCGTTGACGCCCGCCGGATGGAGATGGCCGACGAGGACGCCATCTACATGCACCCACTCCCGGCCGACCGCAACATCGAGGTAGCAGACGAGGTCATCGACGGTCGCTGGAGCGCGGTATTCGACCAGGCGGAGAACCGCTTGCACGCCCAAAAGGCTGTCATGGCCTTGACGATGTAGCGTCTGGCGTCACAACCCGGAATATGTTCCGTTCTGCGACGCCAGAGTTACATGGCCTTGTAGCATCCCCGTATGCGCTGCGAGCCCGTCCGCGTCGACTGTGATTTCCGAATGTCCCCGAAGTGACACGTCTGCTGTTGACGCGTGATGCCCGGCCTTCATCGGGCGTGTGGCGCAAACTGATCGAGTACGCGGTGTACCCGGGCATCCTTGTCGGATCGATGGCGCTGGCGATGGTGCTGTTCGCAGCCGGCGTGTCCGCCTTTCTTGCCGTGCCGTTGGTCATCGGTATCTCCGGTGCCATCGTGATACTGCTCGAGATTGTCCATCCTTACGTGGCCAATTGGAGGGTCGATGCGGTGACGCTCAAGGCCGATCTGCTGCACACGATCTTCAGCACCGGCGGTGTCCAGGTCATATTCGAGGCGGCCACAGCAGGTGCGCTGGTGGCGGCTGCGGAGCATTTGCCGACCGCTGCCACCACCTGGCCCAGCGGCCTGCCGATGGTTGCACAGCTCGTGCTGGCTCTGGTCGTGGTCGAGTTCGGGACCTATTGGGTCCATCGATGGTTCCACGTGGTTGACGTGGGCTGGAGGATCCACTCGCTACATCACAGCTCGGGCCAAATGTACATCCTTGCGTCGGCCAGGAATCATCCGCTGGCTGTGCTCCTGATGTCGGCCGCGCAGCTGACGCCGCTGCTACTCGCCGGGGTAGGAGACGAGGTTATCGCCCTTGCTGCCGCCTTCACGGCCGTCCACGGGATGATCCAGCACGCCAACATCGAGATGCGTCCCGGGCCGCTGCACTGGTTCTTCTCTGCCCCCGACCTGCATCGTTGGCACCACGCGGTTGCCATCGAGGATGCCAATGCCAATTACGGCAATAACTTGATTGTGTGGGACGTCGTGTTCGGGACCCGCTTCCTACCGGTCGACCGCCCGGTACCACGACAAGCAGGTGTAGCCGGGATGCGGTTCCCAGACCGATATGTGGCCCAGCTCGCGGTCCCGTTCATCTTCAAGCGGCTATACCTGGATCCGACCACATAGGCAGCCCTGCAAACATAGTGCCATGAACACCGCGGATTTCGTCGTCATCGGAGGAGGCATCGCCGGGGCGTCCGCGGCGTATGAGCTGGCGGTACACGGTAAGACCATCGTTGTCGAACGAGAGCAAATTGCGGGCTACCACACGACCGGACGGTCGGCTGCGCTGCTCACCGAGTCGTGGGAACACGGCATCATCCGCAGCCTCACCTCGGCCGGCCGGCCGTTTCTCGAGAACCCGCCCGATGGTTTCGCCGACTACCCGCTGCTGTCGTCACTGCCCTTGCTCGTCATCGGTCGTGAGGATCAGCGTGAGAGCGTTTCTCTGCTGGCCGACGATGCGGCCTCCATTGCCGAAGTGCAGTTGCTGGACGGCGCCGGTGCTGTAGCCATGTGCCCGGTGCTGCGGCCTGGCTACGTGGCGACTGCGATGCTCGAGCACGGCTCGATGGAGATCGACGTCAATGAGCTCCATCAGGGGTTCCTCCGGGGACTACGCCGTCGAGGTGGCGAGGTCCGGCTCAACGCAGAAGTGCGAGAGGTCCGGCAGGTCGGAGGCGGATGGGCCGTGACGGCAGGGGAGTCGACCATCGCCACCGGTGTGGTTGTCAACGCGGCGGGAGCGTGGGCGGATGCAGTTGCCAAGCTCGCCGGTGTTAGCCCTGTCGGGCTCGTGCCCTACCGCCGGACTGCGTTTGTGTTCCCTTCGCCTGTCGATACCGATGGGCTACCGATGGTTGTCGATATCGACCAGGAGTTCTACTTCAAGCCGGAGACCGGCCGGTTCATGGGCTCACTGGCGGAGGAAACACCGATGGAGCCCCATGATGTGCGTCCGGAGGAGATTGACGTTGCGCTGGCCATCGACCGGATCCACAGGGCGACAGCCCTCGACATCCGTCACGTCTCTCGTACTTGGGCGGGGTTGCGCTCGTTCGTGGCCGACCGGCTTCCTGTGGTGGGGATGGACCCCGACCATCCCGGGTTCTTCTGGCTGGCAGGCCAAGGGGGCTTCGGGATCATGACCTCGCCGGCCGTGGGCAGCCTTGCTGCTGGCCTCATCGTGAGGCAAGAGACCCCGGTTGGGCTGGTCACAGGGGGAGTCGACGCATCCAGGCTCGCACCCGGGCGGTTTCGAGGCTGAAACGAACCTTCCGAGTAGGCAGCGCACCTCACAAAGCGAGGTGCAAGCGGATGGTCTCGTCGATGTCGGTCATGAGCACCGGTGGGACGGCACCGATCCGTTCCGACAGCCGATAGGTCGACGACCCGAGCCTCGAGTTGTACGCAGTTGCGCAAGGAGCAAGACCGGTGCGCGGGCCGCCGTAGGTATAGACATCCGAAACGGGGCTGCCCGTATCGGATATATGTGATTGACATATGTGTTCTACATATGTAAGTTACAGATATGCCACGCGGAAGACACCCACACCACCACGGACGACGTGGACCGCGGTCGCGGAACCGCCAGTACTCAGAGAGCAGTGGCTGGGAGGTCCAGGCTCGGGTCGAGCGTTTTGTCGAGCCGGCGTTGCTCCTGCTTCTTGCAGAGGGTTCAACTCACGGGTACGACCTCGCCGATCAATTGTCCGAGCTGATGGCCGTCGAGCGAGTCGACTACGGCAACCTCTACCGGGTCCTGCGCGACGCGGAATTCGAGGGGATCGTCGCCTCTCAGTGGAACGACAACCTCCCCGGCCGTACGAAGCGAATGTACGAGCTGACCCCGCTCGGCACCGAGCTTCTCGATGCTTGGGTGTCGTCACTGCGGGCGGCAAGGGAATCGATCGACTCCTTTCTGGAGCGATATGACGAAAGGAACACCTGACATGCATGGTTTGCACAGACGTAGCCGGCGCCGGGTCGGCCGGCACATGTTCATGAAGCGTCGTCTCGGGACGATGGCGGCCATGGGCCGCGGTCCCCGGTACGACCACGATCATCACGAGGACTGGTGGACACCCGAAGAGCAGATCCGCTGGCTCGAGGAGTACCAGCGTGATCTGGAGCAGGAGGCAGCCGACGTTGCATCGCGTATTGCTGATCTGCAGTCACAGAACGCCGGCTCCGAGACGTAGGTGGCCGAATATGCCCTGCCCCGACACAGCGCTCTGTGATCGGGGCAGAGGATTGTGAGGGTGGTCAGAGCCCGACGATGAGCATTCCCTGCTGGGTGAATACCCAGAACGCCTTTGCGCCGTGGTCATCCTCTGGGAACTCGAGATCCTCCGGGCATTCGAGATCCACGGTCGAGACCTCGTCTACATCGGTGTTCGTATCGTCGGAAAGACCGGCGCACTGCTGTAGGTGGCCGTAGGTCATCCCGTACTCCTCTTGGATTCGTAGGCCGTAGGCCTTCGCCCAATCCGGCACGGATGACGTGTCGACGTCGGTGTCCGGGTTCGCGATGTCTTCATCGGCGGGTTTCCCGTGACCGGGTGGCGGGCCGGGTACGCCGCCCGGTGCTGCTGAGACCGGTACCGCACCGACCAGCAGCAGTGCAATGGCCGCAAGAAGAACAATCAGTCGTTTCCTCAACGTGTGTCCTTTCGGTTCTCGTCGTTCACTCAGGTAATCGTCGCGATCCTCTCTGTGGGTACGCCCCGCGTCGAAGTCGCTATTTCTCTCGGCGCCGGCCTACGCTCGGTCCCGATGGAAGACGATGATGCAATCCTCACCGAGGCGCTCGCCGCCATCGCAGCCGGAACCGACAACTTCCTGGACCTTTTCGAACACTGCATGGAGACCACCGCGCTCGATGAGGTGGCCGCTCTACTAGGCACGGATCCCGACGATTATCTGGACGAGCTTCTCCGGATGTGTTCCCTCGTCTGGACGGTGGATGACGACCGGATCGTCCGTCTCGACTTCCTGGCGGACGGCCTCGTCCTCACACATCGGCTGACGGCGGACGAGGTCGCAACCGGCGCAATCGACATGAATCCCGACCTGGCCATCATCGATCTGGAAGACATCCCTCTGATCGTCGCAGGGGGCACCGCCACTCGAGAGTACGACCTCGGCGATGACCCCCGGGTCTCGAGGGATGGCTCGCTCGTTGGTCCGGCCGGCTGGTTATCGGCCTTCCCCACAGGCGACATGGTGGCGTTTCGGCGCGTAGGACGAGACGGCCTAGTGGTCGAGCCGGCCGGCGACGTCGCCGAAGGCGAGAATGAGCTGGACGCCATCGCCGCGGCCTTCACCGAGGAGACCCACGGCGACGACAGCATCGGGGCAGACCCCGAGGCAGTCGTGATACGCGCGCTGGTGGATCGGCCGGAGCTGTTCCGCCGACCGGTGCCGCCCCTCGTCGAGCTGTTCGCCCGCGCCGGGCTAGACGTGCGCGGGCACTGGATGGGACGGGCGGGTCGGGAATGGAAGCCGCCGGGCGTGGCCATTCGCGACGCGTTCCTCCAGGCGCTCCGCGACCGCTACCAGTTCAATGAGTGCTGCGACCGGGCGCTGGACGAGGTGGTTGATGCGTGGCACAGCTCGGTCATTGCCGACCCGTTCGACACTGGCGCGGCAACGCGCGCCCTTGGACACGGTGCTGTTGTCGAGGCCTTTGGCGACTTCATCGATCGGTTCCATGAAATGAGCAACCCGACGGTGGCGAAGTTCGCATCGAAGCTGATCGTTCCCAACCGTCGAGACTCGGCGCCGGCGTTGGTCCTGCGCGCCAGACACCATCGTGTCATGTGCGACGCCATCGCTGCGGAGAGGGACCTCGAAGAGGCCGTACTCATCGACCCGCAATACGGCCCGGCTCTGGTGGAGCTTGCCGGTTTCGCATCCGCTCGTGGGGACGCACGCCGCGCCGTGTCATTGCTGCGGCGGGCCGGTGTTGCAGAGGATGACGGCATGCTCAGCTATCTGGCCGGTCTCGGTGCCGACTATGGCCGGGTCGGCCGTAACGAGCCGTGTCCTTGCGGCTCGGGACGCAAATACAAGACGTGCCACCTCGGGAAGAAACAGATATCAGATAGCGACAGGGTGAGCTGGCTCCAGTCCAAGCTGGGGGCGTTCGTCACCCGCTCCGACAGGCGATCGAGCCTAATCGGGTTGGCGTCGAGCGCCGTGCTTCCCGACTCCGAGCCTGACGACCTCCTGCGGTTTGCGCAGGACGAGTTCATCCTCGAGCTGCGTATGTTTGAAGACGGGGGCGTCGGCGAATACCTCGACGAGCGTGGAGACCTCCTGCCCCCCGACGAGCGTGATGCGCTCGAGCTATGGGAGATGGCCGAGCTGGCACTGTGGGAGGTCGTCACCTCCGACTCGGCGGGCCGCCTCACCGTGCGCGCCACCAAGACAGGAGACACTCTCGAGGTCATCGACGGCTCCATGGCCCGCGACTTCCACCCCGGCGACCAGATGCTGGCTCGGTTTGTGCCCGCCTTCGGCAAGACATGGGCGACGGGAGTGGTACTCCACATAGATAGCCGCCACCGGGATTCCCTGCTTGAAACGCTCGATCTGGCTGTCGACGCCAACCAGATTGCCCAGTGGTACGGCCGGCTGCACGCACCACCACGGCTGACCAACCGGGAGGGCGACGAGCTTGTCATGACCAGCGCGGTGCTGCGACCGGACACCGATTGGGCCGAGCTAACCACCCGGCTCGACACCTTGTTCGAGCCCGTCGAGGGGGAACCCGGTGTTTGGCACGAGATGCTCCAGATCGCTCCGGACGAGAGAGTGGTCCGCTCCGTTCTCCGGCGTGAAGGGGAAGACCTGCTCGTAGAGTGCAACTCCGAGGCGCGTCTCGACCGCGTGCTCGCCTACCTCACAACGACTGCCACGGTGGTGTCGGTCGACACCAGACCGCTGGACGAGGTCGTCAGAAGAGCTTGGAAGGCCTCGGGCAGCGGAGAGCCGGACGGGGAGCGGCCCGACCCGGCCCAGCCGGTAATGCTCGATAGCGCCACCCTCGAGAAGCTGGCCGATCAATTCGAACAGCGCTGGCTCGATGAGAGCGTGCCCGCCCTCGGTGGATCGACTCCGCGCCAGGCGGCTGCCGACCCGACCCGTCGTGAAGACCTGATCGCGCTGCTCCGCTCATTCGACCGGATGCCCGCACCCCCAGGGGCGATCACCATGCGACCGGACGTCCTGCGACGTCACCTCGGCATCGAGGAATAGGATTCGGTGCGTGGGGGTCGGGGGAACCGAATCGGGATCTGTGACGTCTCATAGATGTAGGAGGCAACGCTATGAGCACACGAGTCATCGCAACGGCAGTCGCAGTCGCGCTCACGGTCACGGTATTCATACTCGCCCTCAACCAGGCTGTGAGCCCCGGCTAGAGCCAGCCGCGGTGCGTCGCTTCTTGCGCGACCGTGCGTCCTGATCGGCGCCGTGCTCACATCCCCGTGGGTCGCAAGATGCCCCCGAGAGCTCGGCGCAAGGTATGATCTTACTATTCCGCATACCGGAGCAACGATGCCGACAACAGAACGGGTAACTGTGACTCTGCCGGCCGACATGGTCGAAAGCATCGACCGGCTCGAGCGGAACCGGAGTCGCTTCATCAAAGACGCCGTGCTGCATGAGCTTGCTCGTCGTCGCCACGACGAGATGCGTCGCTCGCTCGAACATCCCCATTCCGATATCGCCGATCTTGCCGACTCTGGGCTGGAAGAGTGGATCACGTCCCTCCCGCCAGACGACGAAGCTCTTGTCGACGTGAACGCCGGCACGGCGGTACGTTGGGTCGAAGGCGAAGGTTGGATCGAAGAGCCGTGAACCCGCGCCGCGGAGCAGTCATCCTCGTCGCACTCGACCCGACGGTCGGTCATGAGCAACGTGGCCAGCGCCCATGCATCGCTGTGAGCGACCCCGCAGTGAACGCAGACCAGCATTTTCCGCTGATCGCGGTCGTGCCGCTTACGGGCACGCCTGGGGAAGGTGCGCTCTACCCGCCGTTGTTGCCGGGCGCCAGCGACCTCAAGAAGCAGTCGTTTGCCCTGATCGACCACATCCGCTCGGTCGACAAGCGCCGCATCAGCCGCATCTTTGGCCAGGTTGCTGCCGAAGAACTCGCAGCCATTGACCAGGGACTCGAGCTCTTTCTCGGGCTCGACCTCCATCCCTTGCCGTAGGGCGTTGGACCGTCTCAGAACCAGACCATAACCTTGTCGCCATCAGGTCCGAAGCGTGGGCCACGAAGGAAAAGGAGGTGGTGTCGTGAGCAGGGCGCTCATCATCGCCACTCTGGTCGGTACCGGGCTCAACGCGGGCGTGTTCTTCTCCTACTCCACCTTCACGATGCAGGGTCTGGCGAGGCTCCAGCCTGGTGCCGGTGTGGAGGCGATGCAGCAGATCAACCACGAGGCACCCAGGGCGCCTCTGATGCTGCTGCTGTTTGGGACCGGGGCACTCAGCATCGCTGTGATGGTCGGAGCGGCCGGCAGCCTCGGGGAGACGGCGTCGGTGTACCGGATGGTTGCCGCGGCGTTGTTCCTCGCCGGGGCCATTCTCGTAACCGCGGTCTATCACGTCCCCCGTAACAACCGGCTCGATGCGATGGACGCCACCAGTGTCGAAGCAGCTACCTACTGGTCGACGTACCTAGACGAGTGGGTGCGGATGAACCACGTCCGTACGATCGCGCCGACGGTTTCGACGCTGCTGCTGGCGCTTTCGCTTGTAGTGGGGGAGGGGGCTTAATGTGCGCCGATGGCCGATGCACCCAAACTCAAGGACTTCATCGACGAGGAGACCGTGACGGCCATTGCGGCCGCAGTCGAACGAGCCGCAGCCGGTTTCGACACAGACGTGTTTGTGGCCTCGGTTTTCGATGAGGGGTGGGACTCACGGGCGCTCAAAGAGCGGATCCGTCACGTGGCGCGGATGCTCCACACGCACCTCGGTGGCGACTTCGCCGACGGGCTTGCCGCACTCGAGAGTGCCGCAAGCGGTGGCGGCATCGACGGCTGGGCAGCCTGGTGCTTCAACGACTACGTCGAAGAGCACGGCGTCGACGACCCCGACCGGTCGTTGCCGGCTCTCGCGCAGTTCACCAGGCTCTCCTCAGCCGAGTTTGCGGTGCGCCCGTTTATTGCCCGCTACCCGGAGCGGATGGCAAAACAGATGCTGGAGTGGGCCCACGACGACGACGAGACAGTCCGTCGTCTCGCCACCGAGGGTTACCGTCCCCGGCTGCCTTGGGGGGCGGGGATCGCCGAGCTGAAGAAGGATCCATCGCCGATCCTGGCCGTTCTCGACGTGCTCCACGGTGACCCCTCCGAGACCGTGCGTCGCAGCGTCGCCAACAACCTCAACGACATCAGCAAGGATCATCCCGACCTGGCGGTGGCGACATTGGCGGGGTGGGGAGCCGATTCGGACGAGGCCTCTGCACTGCGCAAGCACGCGCTTCGCACGCTGCTCAAGAAAGGCGATCCGGCAGCGCTCGAGTTGCTCGGCTTCGCCAAACACGCCGCGGTGGTGGTCACCGACGTTCTCGTGGAGCCGGAGACGGTCGCCATAGGCGGCCACGTGTATGTCGAGTTCCGGATCGCCTCAACCGGCGACGAGCCGCAACCGGTGATGATCGACTATGCGGTTGTGTATCAGAACCGTTCGGGAACGGGTTCCCGCAAGGTGTTCCGGGGGAAGGTGGAGGAGCTGGACGGGGGAGCGTCCCTGACCTTCCGGCGCAAGGTCAGCCTGCAGCCCATGTCAACTCGGGAGATCTTCCCGGGGCGGCATACCGTCGAAGTCCAGGTGAACGGTGTTGTCTATGCCACTGCCGCCTTTGAGGTGGGGCACTAGCCTGAAACAGACCGCCGAGCGGCGACGGGAAAGTGGCCGCGACGGGAATGTGACCGCGAGGGGAATGTGACCGCGAGGGGAATGTGATGGTGAGCAAGCGCCCCGAAATCGATGTCGAGGAAATCGACGCCGTGGTTTTCGACCTCGACGGCGTGATCACAAAGACGGCCTCGGTTCGCCAAGCTGCGTGGGCGGAGCTCTTCAACTCCAGCGTCGAGTTGGTGAACACGCTCCAGCGCAACGGTGTCGAGACGGCGTTGATCTCGTCGAGCCGGAACGTCACTGCCGTTCTACGAGGGGCAGGGCTCCTCGATCTGTTCCCGGTGCGTATCGACGGCAACGTGGCCGCCGAGCTTGGTATCCCGGGCAAGCCGCACCCTGCGGTGTTTCTCGAAGCCGTTTCGCGAGTCGGGGCGACCCCCGGCCGGGCGGCGATCGTCGAGGACGCACAATCTGGTGTCGCTGCTGGTCGCGCCGGTGGGTTCCGGATGGTGATCGGTGTCGATCGTGGCGACCAGGCCGAGGAGCTTGCCGCCGGTGGCGCAACCGTTGTTGTTGCGGATCTCGCCGAAGTCACGGTGAAGCCTGCCCCCCCGGTTCACCGCCGCGAGCTTCCCTCGGCGGCCGAGAAGTACGACGAGATCGTATCCCGGCTGGACGGCACCGATATCGCGGTCTTTCTCGACTACGACGGGGTGCTGACCCCGATTGTGTCCCACCCCGATCTTGCGGTCCTGTCAGATGAGATGCGCACTGTGCTCACCGCGCTCGCCGACACAACCACGGTTGCCATCGTCAGCGGGCGCGATGTGGGAGACGTCCGTGACAAAGTGCAGGTGCCCGGGATCTACTACGCCGGGAGCCATGGCTTTGACATCGTCGGCCCCGACGGAAATCCGGTCGTCGACGAACGGCTCGATCGCTTCCGTGTGTATCTCGACCCGCTCGATGCGGCGACCGAGATGCTTCAAGCCCGTCTCGAGGCTGTTCCCGGTGCGCAGGTGGAGCGGAAGAGGTTTGCGATCGCCGTCCACTACCGGCGGGTGGCCGACGACGATTACAGCAAGGTGGAAGCAGCGGTTCGTGCAGTCGCCCCCGACGTGCCACTGCTCCGGGTGGCCGCGGGCAAGAAGATCTTCGAGCTCCGCCCCGACTTCGACTGGGACAAGGGCAGGGCTCTCGATTGGCTGCTCGGTGAGCTGGCTCTCGACAGGTACGCCGTGACCCCGATCTATCTGGGCGATGACACAACCGACGAGGATGCGTTCAGAGCCATCCGGAAGCGTGGCATCGGGATCGTTGTGGGCCGTGGCGGGGATGCGTCCCACGCACGGTATGCCCTCGAGAACACTGCCGAGGTCGCGTCGTTCCTCGCCCGTCTCGCCGCCGGCATGTGATGACGGCTCGGTGGACACTCACGTACGTGGGTTACGACCCAGGCGAGGAGCCGCTCCGAGAGGCGCTGTGCACCCTCGGCAACGGCTACTTCGCCACGAGGGGAGCGGCACCGGAAACGTCTGCCGACGGTGTCCACTACCCGGGAACATATGTAGCTGGGCTGTACAACAGGCTCGCCACCGACATCGCAGGGCGTACGATCGTCAACGAAGCCCTGGTCAACGTGCCCAATTGGCTTCATCTACGGTTCCGTGGTGCCGGAGGGGATTGGTTCACACTCGATGAGGCCGACATCGACGACTACAGGCTCCAGCTCAAACTTCGTCACGGCCTGCTGACCCGGGAGTTTGTGTTTACCGACGGGGATGGGCGCCGCACCCGGGTTGCCCAGCGGCGTTTTGTTCACATGGGCAATCCACATGCCGCCGGTCTCCAGACGACATTCCATCCGGAGAACTGGTCCGGTCGGTTCGAGGTGGAGTCTGCAATCGACGGCAACGTCGTCAACTCCGGTGTGGCGCGCTACGGCCAGCTCAACAGCCGGCATCTTGAACCACACGAGACGGGCCATCCCGGTCCTGAGACGATGTTTCTCCAGGTAGAGACAACCCAATCCCAGGTGAGCGTGGCCGTCGCGGCACGCACCGTGGTCCGGATCGATGGGACGACGGTGCCGTCCCGTCGCAGCGCTTTTGAGGAGCCCGGGTTCGTGGCGCACCGGCTCGAGTTCGACGTCACCGAGGGAACGGGCACGACCGTTGAGAAAGTCATCGCGCTATACACCTCCCGTGACCGGGCTATCTCGGAGCCCGGGGTGGCGGCAAAGACGTGGATCGATCGGTTGGGCTCCTTCGACGAGTTGCTGGAGTCGCACCAGACGGCATGGGACCTGCTGTGGAGACGGTTCCACCTCGCCACGGGAGCCGAGGACTACGAAGCGATGGTGCTCAGCCTTCATTCCTTCCATTTGCTCCAGACGGTGTCGAAGCACACCATCGACCTCGATGTCGGGGTGCCGGCACGGGGCTGGCACGGCGAGGCCTATCGCGGCCACGTTTTCTGGGACGAGCTATTCATCTTCCCTTACCTCAACCTCCACCTGCCGGACCTGACCAAGGCCCTGCTGCTGTATCGCTATCGGCGGCTGCCGGAGGCCAGATGGGCTGCGGCCGAAGAGGGTCTAGATGGTGCCAACTATCCGTGGCAGAGCGGTAGCAGTGGGAGGGAGGAGAGCCAGGTTGTCCATCTGAACCCGAAGTCGGGCCGGTGGATGCCTGATAACAGCAGGCTGCAACGACACGTCAATGTCGCGGTGGCCTACAACGTCTGGCAGTACTACCAGGCGACGGCCGACACTGATTTCCTCGCCAACACCGGGGCGGAGATGATGATCGAGATCGCCCGGCTCATGGCCAGCCTCACGTCCTACAACCGGGCGATCGACCGGTACGAGATCCTAGGTGTCATGGGCCCTGATGAGTATCACGACGCCTATCCGGATGCCCCGGAGCCGGGTCTCAACAACAACGCCTACACGAACGTCATGGCCGCATGGGTGCTGAGTAGGGCCACCAGCGCGCTCAACCTCGTGCCTGCCGTGCGACGTGCCGAACTGATCGAGAAGCTGCAAATCAGCACAGAGGAGCTGGCGAACTGGGACGAGATGAGCCACAAGCTGAAGGTTCCGTTCCACGAGGGCGGGATCATCAGCCAATTCGAAGGGTATGGGGATCTCGAAGAGTTCGACTGGGTCGGCTACACGGAACGCTACGGGGACATCCACCGGCTCGACCGTATCCTCGAGGCCGAGAACGACACGGCGAATCGCTACAAGGTGTCCAAGCAGGCCGACGTCCTGATGCTGTTCTACCTGCTGTCGCCCGGTGAGTTGCATTTGCTCTTCGACCAGCTCGGGTACGAGTTCGATGACGATGCCATTGCACGAAACGTTGCGTACTACGAGAAGCGAACCTCGCACGGATCTACTCTGAGCAGGCTGGTGAACTCGTTTGTGCTGGCCCGATCCGACCGGGAGCGGTCCTGGGAGTACTTCAAAGATGCGCTGTACAGCGATGTCGGCGATGTTCAGGGAGGCACCACGCCCGAAGGCATACATCTCGGCGCCATGGCGGGGACGGTTGATCTCGTGCAGCGTGGCTTCACCGGTTTGGAAACCCGTGAAGGCATGCTTCGGCTCGACCCGGCAATCCCCGAGGAGTTGGGTGAGCTCACCTTCGAGATCCAGTACCGGGACCGGCTGCTGGATTTCACCATCACACCGAAGCAGATGACGGTGGCGACGCCACAGTCAGATGCCCCACCCATCCGTCTTGGTGTCCGTGACCAGGTCATCGAGGTGCATGCCGGCACGACCAAGGTGGTTGATCTCTGACACCGCCGTCGCCGGCGGTCAGGAGAGATCTGTGCGCAGAGGGTGTCCCGGGTCCATCGACTTCAGGCTCTCGGTGAGACGACTCGCCTTGGAGTTGCCCAGCGCCACCCAGGTGTCGTAGGTCGCTCGCTTCACCGGTTCGGGGGTGGGTTCGGCGAGACGGCTGGCGAGCACGGTTCGTTCCCAACGCGGCAGCTCTCCGGGGTCGAGGTCCCGGATCTGGACGACCGTTGCGAGATACCGGTCGTGCACCTGGTCGATGATTGCCGGGTTGGCGCAGGGAAGGTGGCCCAGGGCCGCGTCGTGGCGCATCAGCACAGAGGCGCGGACGACATCTGCGCCGGGGTCCCCGGCCGCAGCGTCGAACCAGTCGATGACGATCGGGCCGTCGGGGCCCATGAGCACGTTGTTCGGATGCACATCGAAGTGGCACAGTGTGTTGCCCGTCTTCTGGTTGGCCAGCTCGTCGAGGGCGGCCTCGCGCTCGGCATGGGAGAGCACCCCGGCCGCTGCGACGTTCTCGCGAAGCCTGTCGATGAGCGCCGGCATCCCGATCGGCGCCGGTGTTGCGCTCACTTCTGCCTGCAGCCGTGCGAGGAGGGTGGCAAGCTCCGGTATCTCACGAGGGTTGGCGAGCATCTGCTCCCACATCGAGACACCTGGGATCCGTTCGAAGATGATCCCGGGTCGGTCCTCGATGGTCGTCGTGTCGAGGACCGCGGGTGCCGGGAGCCCGGCGGTGTGAACCATCCGGGTAGTGGTGGCCTCCCGCATCGCCCATTCGTGCGGTATCTCCGGTCGAAGCACCTTGACGACCGCGTCCTCCCCCCAGAGGTACACATCCGAAGTGTTGCCGCGGGCAACCAGATGGTCGAGATGTCTCGTCACCATGAACTCATCTTCGCGCATCGACTCCCGCAGTGCACACTGGTGTCGGGCTCCCATCGATATCCCGGAGTCTCAGGCGGAGCCGCCTGAGACCTCGATGTTGACTCCGGTGACGTAGCCGGCGCCATCGGACAGTAGCCACAGCACTACGTCGATTACCTCGTCGACCGAGCCGTACCGGCGCATCGGCACCATGTTGATCATCATCTCCTCGACCTGCTTTTCATCAGTCGGGAAGTACTGCGTGCCTGCGGCGGCCTGAAGTTCGATCTGGCGCTCCCACATGGCGCCGGGACCGATGAAAGCCGGCGAGACGCTGTTGACCCGAATGCCGTGTGGGGCAAGGTCCTTGGCGGCGCTGGTGGTCATCGCCAGGATTGCGCCCTTTGACGTGCTGTAGGCCATCATGTTTGGTGCCCCGGTGACGCCTGCCATCGAAGACATGTTGACGATGGCGCCTCCGGCTCCTGCTTCGACCATGACCGCCGATGCCGAAGTCAGAACGTTGATCGCACCTACCACGTTGACGTCTATGACTCTTGCAGCGTCATCGAGTGGGTACACGTGGGTGGGTGCGAAGGCACCCTGGACACCGGCGTTGTTGAACAGGAGATCCGGTGCGCCTAGCTCGGAAACGGCGGAGTCGATGGCACGTTTGGTGGCGGCAGCGTCGGTGACGTCGAACTCGAGAGCCAGCACCGTCGTGTCCATGTGAGCTCGCCGGCATGAAGCGATGTTCTCCGCCAGACGGTTGCTCGCTGCAGGATGGTCGGCCGCAATCACCGCCGAGCCGGCTGCAGCCAGCCGGAGTATGGCGGTACCACCTATGTCCCCAGCAGCACCGGTGACCAGTGCCGTACGGCCCTCGAGTGAGATCGATATCTCGCTCATTTGTGGTCCTTTCAGAGGTTGGCTCGGTGCGTCAGAGACGCGGAGCCCGCGGTGTGCTCTCGGGGCTGGAGGAGGGGACCCGAGAGCACAGTGCGGACAGATCGGCGAGGCGGCTTCTCACTTGACGGCACCCATGGCCAGACCGCGGATCATTCGCTTCTGGGCGATCCAGCCCGCGATGACAACGGGGAGTGTTGCCAGCGTGGAAGCTGCCGAGAGCTTGGCGAGGAAATTGCCCCTGGTGCTCACAAACGTCGTGACCCAAATCGGGACGGTGGAACCGTCGACCGCGTTGAGCTGGACGGCCAGGAAGAACTCATTCCAAGCAAATATGACTACGAGCAGAGCGGTTGCTGCCAGACCGGGAGCAACGATCGGGAGCATGACTCGCTGGAGCTGCTGGCGCAGCGTGGCACCGTCAATCTGCGAAGCCTCAATCAGAGCGACGGGGACCTCCTTGAAGAACGATCGCAGCATCCAAACGGCAAGTGGCAGGTTGAAGCCCATATAGAGAATGATCAGGACCAGCCTCGAATTGAGGATGCCCAGGTTCTTGGCGATGATCCAAATGGGCAGAATCCCGGCCACGATGGGCAGGAACTTGGTCGAGATGAAGAAGAACAGCACATCCCGAGACTTCTTGATCGGCCTGATCGAAAGCGCATAGGCAGCGGGCACCGCCAGGATCATCACGATCAGAGTCGAAACCCCGACTATGACGATGGAATTCATCATCGCCTCACCAAACCCGAGCAGTCCCGGCGTCTCGCTGGTGACTGCTCGGTACTGTTCGAGTGTGGGGGTGAAGAACAGTTTCGGCGATGCGTTGGCGTCAAGTTCCGTCTTGAAGCCGTTCAGCAACATCCACAAGACCGGGAAGAAGAAGATGAGGCCCACCAACCACGCTGACGCGGCGAGAATTATCGACGTCGATCGGCGCTCGCCGATCTTTCGAGGCGCCCTCATGCGTGTTCCTCCTTCGGCAGAAGGCCACCAAGAAGCCTGAGTCCGTAGGTGGCAAGGATGATTGTGGCGATTACGACCACGGTGCTGTATGCGGCTGCCTGGCCGAAGTCCCAGCCGCCGCCGATGGAACGTTGGTAGACGAAGTACGGGATGTTGGTGGATCCCGGACCACCTCGCGTCATTACGTGGATGTGGTCGAAGACCTGAATGATGTAGATCGACCCCAGCAGTGCGCCCAGTTCGAGGTACGGCCTGAGGCCGGGCATCGTGATGAATCGGAACATGGAGATCGGCGATGCGCCGTCGACCCGAGCTGCCTCGAGAATGTCGGTGGGCTGGCTCTGAAGCCCGGCGAGGATGATGAGCATCATAAAGGGCGTCCATTGCCAGACGAGGACGGCGACAACCGACCACGTGGGCATTCGACCCACAAACTCGATTGGCTCCAGGCCGATACCGGAGATCACCCAGTTGAGTATCCCGTACAGCGAGTGGAAGATCTGGGTGTTCCAGACGAGGCCCGCAACGACGGGCATGATCAGGAAGGGGGTGATCAGAAGGGTACGCACGAGCCCCCTACCCAGAAACTCACGGTCGAGGAGTAGTGCGATTCCCAGCCCAATGAGCACCGAGAACGCGATGGCTGCAACGGTCATCAATACCGTTATCCATACGGCCGATCGGAAGAACGTGTTTGTGAACAGCGTCGCATAGTTGTCGAAGCCGGTGAATGTGCGTGGAACCGGTGGTGTGATCTTCCAGTCCGTCAGGCTGAACCATAGGTTCATCAGGAACGGGATCTGGGTGACGACAATGGTAAAGATGAGAGCCGGGAGCAGAGGCAGACGGCGTATCCAGCGGTCTCTGCGAAGACGCGCTTTGTGCTGCGCCTCCTGGCTGGTTGGTCGCTTAGCTACTTTCTGCTCCACGGCTCTCCTCCTATCCGCAGTTGCTTCTCTTTGGGTTGGCTAGTTGCTGACCTCCGACGCTATTGCCTGGCAGGAGGAAAGAGCGTCGTCGATGCTGATGTTGCCTGCGATCGCTGCCGAGAACTCCTGGGTGCAGCGGGTTCCGACGTCCTGGAACTCGGGTACACCGACGAACTGGACCGCGGGGACTCCAGGCCGTGGGGTGGTTCCGGGATTCTCGATCGGTGCCGCAAGCATCGCGTCGAGTGTCTTCTGGGCGAAGGCCTCCGCAGCTGTCTGGTAGTTCGGGTTCTCATAGAGTGATTGCCGTGTTCCAGGGGGAACCGCAGCCCAGCCGGCGGCCAGGTTCTCACCTGCTGTGACAAGGTAGTCCGGGCCGGTTGCCCAGCTCACGTATGTCCACGCCGCCTCCGGGTTTGGCGAGTTCTGCGGGATGGCCAATGCCCATGCCCACAGCCAGCCAGACGCCTCTGTCTCCTTGACCGGAGCCAGGACGAATCCGTTGCTGCCCTTGACCGGGCTGTCGTCAGCTTCGAGCAAACCGGCGGCCACCGTGGCGTCGTACCACATGGCAACCCTGCCGTCGAGGTACTGCGACAGACACTCGTTGAAGCTCGAGTTGGCCGCATCGTCCTCACCGTAGGAGTTGACGAGATCGACGTAGAAGCTGAGCGCCTCCCTGAACTCGGGCTGATCGACCTGTGCTGCCCCGATTGAGCCATCGTCGTTGGCGAGCCACCACGTCCCTCCGAAGGTGTTGAGCACCGTCGTGAACGCGGCACCGAGGTCGCCCCATCCGGGCTTGCCACGTAGGCATATGCCGGCCACATCGTCGGAATCGAGCGCTGCTGCGATTTCCGCGATCTCATCCCAGGTCGGTGCGGCGGGCATGGTTAGACCTGCTGCGTCGACGAGGTCCTGGCGGTACATCACGAACGATGACTCCGCATAGAACGGGGAAGCCCAGTAGCCGTTCTCGGTCGATAGACCGGAAACGACCGCAGGGATCAGGTCGGATTTGTCGTAAGCAGCATCGTCGACTGCCCACTGATCGAGGTCGTGGAGCCACCCATTCTCACCAAACTGTGGCGCCTCGTACATGCCGATCATGACCACGTCGAACTGCTCGCCGGCAGCGCCAACATCACGGGTCACGATCTCGCGGAGTGTCTGCTCCTCGAGAATCGTGTATTCGACTGTGATGCCGGTATCCGCCGTGAAGAACTCGGGTGTCAGTTCGGCAATATCCTCCATCTGCGGGTTACCCACGATGGCGACGTTGATTGTCGCGCTTTCACCGCCGGACGGTGCCGTTGTCTCGGTGTCCCCACCGTCGGCAGCCGTCGTGTCCGAACCTTCGTCGTCGTCTCCGCCGCACGCAGCCAGGATCATGGCGAATGCCATGAACAGCACCACCACCCTCCACGTACGCGAATCACGGCCACTCCAGTTCCATCTCATAAAGGGACTCCTCTCTGTTCTCTCCTCCGCCAACATCTGCTTACGTGTCCGCTTGCAGTTGGTTTTATGTTGGCTGCTTGGTCATTATGATGTCTAACCACAGAAAAATCAACATTGATTTTTTGGTTTTGTGTTGGTATAACCAATTGTATGATTGATTCCCGTAACCCTGCGGTCCGTCTCGGTACCGATTCGGTCGCCAAGCTCGACTCCCGGATCGCCGTTCCGACCTACGACCGTGCCGCGTTGACGCCGGGCATAGTCCACATAGGGGTTGGCGGCTTCCATCGCGCCCATCTTGCAACCTATTGTGACGAATTGGCCACAGCAGGCCAGAGTGACTGGGCGATCACCGGTAGCGGGGTCATGGCGGCCGACGCCGGAATGGCGGAGGTGCTTGCGGCGCAGGACGGTCTCTACAGTCTGGTGACCCGTAGCGAGCACGAGACCAGAGTGCAGATCATTGGCAGCATCGTCGACTACGTCTTCGCTGCCGCAGACATCGAGCCTCTGGTGAGGAGGATCGCAAACCCGGCGACGAGGATCGTGTCGCTCACCGTCACCGAGGGCGGTTACCCCGTCAACGAAGACACTCGGGACTTCGACCCAAACCAGGCACCAGCCGGTCCGAACAGCGCATTCGGTGTGATCGTTGCCGCGTTGCAGCGTCGCCGTGACAAAGGTGTTGGCCCTTTGACGGTGATGAGTTGTGACAACGTCATCGAGAACGGCAATGTCGCCCGGCTGGCGGTTCTCGGTGTCGCCGCACAGCTCGACCAGGGTCTTGCGAATTGGATCGAAGCAAATGTGACCTTCCCAAACGGGATGGTCGACCGGATCACACCGGCAACCACCGACGCCGATCGTGTCTTCCTCGCCGATCATTATGGGCTTGAAGACGGCTGGCCGGTGGTGACCGAGCCGTTCCGGCAATGGGTAATCGAGGATTCTTTCGTTGCCGGCCGGCCTCCCTGGGAGGAGCTCGACATCACGGTGACAAGTGACGTCGAGCCATATGAGCTGATGAAGCTGCGTCTACTCAATGCAGGGCACTCCACAATGGCCTACCTCGCTGCCCTCGCCGGGATCGACCTCGTCGACGAGGCGATGGGCGAACCCATGATCAGCCGTTACCTCAGCTCGTTCCTCGAGAGTGAGGCGGGCCCGGTCCTCCCCGACATCCCCGGCATCGACGTGCCGTCGTACCAGGCAAGCCTGATCGAGCGCTTCTCCAACCCGGCTATCGGTGATCAGATCTCGCGGCTGTGTCTCGACGGCTCCGCCAAGTGGCCGAAGTTCCTGATGCCGACGATCCGCAACGAGCTCCGTGCGGGTGGCCCCGTGCAGTTGTCCGCGCTTGCCCTCGCCGGCTGGTGCCAGTATCTCCTCGGTGTTGCCGATGACGGCTCCAAGATCGTCCACGCTTCGGATCCGGATCTGGATACGGCCAGGGCCTTCGCCCAGAAGTCGCTAGCCGAGCCGGGTGACTTTCTCGGCTACACCCGTGTTTTTGGTGATGACCTGCCGCTCGACGACCGGTTCCGCACCGCGTTCGTCGATGCCGTGTGGAAGTTGCGTTCAGACGGAGTCCGTGCGACGCTTGCCCAAGTCCTGGACTAGGCACCAAGCATGGCCACACAGCAGACAGAGGATCGCCCGCGGTTCCAATCGGAGCGGCACAGCGAGATCGCTCAGCTCGTCTTCGACACCGGGCGGGTCGAGGTAGCGGATCTGGCGCGGCGGTTCGACGTGACGACCGAGACGATCAGGCGCGACCTGTCTGAGCTTGCCAGACGCCGGGTGGTGAGGAGAGTCCACGGCGGTGCGATTGCGTACCAGAGTCTCCGTCACGAGCCGATGCTCATCGTCAGGGACACTCAGAACGCCGAAGAGAAACGAAGGATCGGGCGCCGCGCCGTCGAGGAACTGCCGGGGGAGGGGTCGATCATGATCGACTCGGGAAGCACCCTTGGCATCTTCGCAGAGATGCTGCCAAACGACCGGGACTTGAAGGTGTTCACCAACTCGGTCCCGGTGATCCAGTCGCTGTCGACACGAGATCGGCTCGAGGTGGATGTCATCGGCGGGTTCTTGAAGAAGAACACGATGGCGATGGTCGACTACACGAGCGTCGAGGTGGTACGAAGCCTTACCGTGGATGTGCTGTTCATCAGTTGCGACGGTGTCTCGCCGGGTCGAGGGTTCACGACGCCATACAGGGAAGAGGTGGCCATCAAGCAGGCGATGATCGCCGCGGCGCGCCGGGTTGTGATGCTGTTCGACAACGGCAAGATCGGCAACGACCAGGTTCTGAAATTCGCTGATGTCGCCCAGATGGACACGATCGTGACCGATGACGGCGCCTCGGACGAATCGATTCGTGCGTTCCGGAGGCTTGGCCCGGAGGTGATCCTTGCCGAGTGACTCCACACCCGCCACTTCAGCGCTCAGCGAGTCTCCATCGGGTGTGGACATCGGGGATCCGGCCGTGCTCGCTCACATCGCACATGTGGTGGCTGCGGCCGCCGCCGATAGTGTGCGCAGCCGGCTCGGACGGGCAAGGGTCGTCCACACCAAATCGAGCCCGACCGATGTCGTCACCCAGGCAGACCTCGAGGTCGAGGCGCTGATCCGCCGGGAGCTTCTCGATGAGACGCCCGGTGCGGCAATAAGCGGCGAGGAGGAGGGGTCCGCCGCCGGCACCACAGCGCTGCGGTGGATCGTCGACCCGATCGACGGCACGATCAACTTCCTCTACAACCTGCCTGTCATGAGTGTCTCGATCGCTGCGGAGCTGGACGGCACGGTTGTTGCAGGTGCGGTCGCCGACGTGGTTCGTGGCGAGGTGTTTAGCGGAAGCAGGGGCCAAGGTGTCAGGTGCGACGGATCGATGGTGACTGCGAGCAAGGTAGATGATCTCGCCGACGCCCTGGTTGGTACCGGATTCTCCTACTCCGCTGAGGATCGAAGCCGTGAAGGTGAAATAGCCGCCCTGGTGCTACCCGCAACCAGAGACATCCGCAACTTCGGGTCGGCGTCGCTCCACCTCGCCTGGGTTGCCGCCGGACGCTTGGCGGCGTTCTATCAGCGAGACCTCAACGAGTGGGATCTCGCCGCCGGGGCATTCCTGGCCACGGAGGCCGGGGCGCGTGTCGAGTACGGCTCCGAGGAGAATGATGGTCTTCTCCTTGCCGCGGCACCCGGTGTCTTCGACCAATTGCGCAGATTAGTGACCAAGTAGAGTTGACGCCGTGAGCCGGTGGTCCCCACATGATCTTCGCGAAGTGGCGCTGACGACGGCGCGTCTGGCGGCCGACCACATTCGCAGCCGCACCGAGCCGCAAGGTGTGTACGCAACCAAGTCGACGCCCACCGACGTCGTCACCCGAACGGACATGGCAGTGGAGGAGTTCATCCGGGGTGAGCTCGAGAGGTTCGTGCCCGGGTCCTCCATTGTCGGGGAGGAGTTCGACGACGTGGAGGGCCATTCCGGTGTCGGTTGGGTCATCGATCCGCTGGACGGCACGGTCAACTTCGTCTACGGGATGCCGATCGTGTCTGTCAGCATCGCTGCGACCCTCGGCCGTGAGCCGGCCGCTGGTGTTGTGGTAGACGTTTTTGGCGGGGAGACATTTATGGCCAGCAGGGGTGGCGGTGCCTTTCTGGACGGGCGGCCGATCCGGGTGACGACCCTCGACGATCTGAGCTCCGCGCTGTTGTGCACCGGATTCTCATACGACGCCGGAATCCGGGGGGAGCAGGCAGATCGGCTCGGCAAGCTGCTGCGCCGCATCTCCAACCTCCGTGCGCTTGGATCGGCGGCGCTGCATCTGTGCTGGGTGGCCGCCGGCCGCTTCGACGGCTACTTCGAGACGGATCTGAAGCGGTGGGATTACGCCGCCGGGATGATCATCGCCGCCGAGGCGGGTGCCAGGGTCGAGGTTCCCGGTGACGACAACGGCGACTTCCTGCTGGTTACCACACCCGGCATCTTCGACGAGCTACGCCCGCTCGTCGCTCCGGCCTGACCCCTTCTTGCGAAGCTCGCTTTGAGATCTCCCGCAGCATGTGACGGTCTAGGTCCCGGTGTCCGCAGCGGGGGTGTGGCCGTTCAAGACGTTGACGGTCGGGATGGCGACCGGGGTTAGCGGTGACCTGCCCACTTTGTCGGTGATGTCGATCGTGCGGACCGGGCACACGGGTGATCTGGATCGCAATTGGGCACCGGCAACCTTGCCGATGAGGACGCCGGGATTGCCACGCCGTTTTGCCTTGTACATCAGTTCGTCGGCGGCGCGGGTCATTTCTTCGACCGTTGCCGGTGGTGTCGTGAACGTCACGTATCCGGCGGTCGCTGTTACCAGCGGGATGTCGGTTCGCAGCGTGGCTCGATGGCGGATCCGCTGGAGGACCGCCGTTGCCTCGAACTGGTCGGTCTCAGGGAGGAGGAGGATGAACTCGTCGCCGCCGGCTCGCCCGACAACGTCCGTGGCGCGTATGGAGGTGCGGATGACTTCCCCAAACGTGCTCAAGACCGCGTCACCGACGACGTGGCCGTGAGCGTCGTTGACCTGCTTGAACTGGTCGAGGTCGAGGAACGCGACAGAGATCGGCAGACCTGTGCGGGTGGCCCGAATCCTCTCTCGCTCCGCTATCTCTTGGAAAGCTCTCGTATTGAGCAACCCGGTGAGTGAGTCGCGTCGAGCGGCATCGCTCATCTCGAGAATCAGCCTGCGAAACACCCGTGTTACGAGGACCCCGAGCGTGAGCAGCATCGCCCCGGACAGCAACCCGAGCAGCATCAGCGACGTGCCGCTTTCCCCGCTCGCGCTCATGTCAATGATCCATGACCCAAGCAACAAGGCTTCGGCAACAACGGCCTCGAAAGCGTGACCCGTCCATGTCACCCCGACGACAATGACGAAGAAACCGAACAGCAGATGTGCGTCGGAACGGATCAGTTGGTCAACATAGAGCAAGCTCGCACCGGCAAACGCGGCCGCGGTGAGCACAATCCACCGTGGTTTCGATATACCCCTCATAAGCAGGTTCCAGGTCGGTATGTCATACCGCCCAACCGGAGAAGACCCTTTGTCCCTGACAGCAGCCATACCGGACCATCGGAATGACAAGAGTGGAACTAAACATCTTTCGTCGACGCCGGTGGTGCCGTTAGCCTTAGATAGTTTCCGAGCCTGGAGGACGGGAATGGACATAAGTGGAGCGTCCGGAGTCGTCACCGGGGGAGCCTCGGGTCTCGGGGCGGCCACCGCCCGCCGACTCGCTGCAAGCGGTGCGCGGGTGGTGGTCGCCGATCTGCAGGACGACCTGGGAGGTGCGGTCGCAGATCAGGTCGATGGCGTCTTCATCCACGCCGACGTCACAGAGACCGCGGATGTTTCCACGGCGGTAGCGGCCGCCGCCGAGCTGGGACCGGTGCGGATTCTTGTCAACTGTGCCGGAATCGGGATCCCGGCGCGTACGTTGAACCGGGATGGAGAGCCACATGAGCTTGGGTTGTTCCAGAAGATAATCGACATCAACCTGGTCGGTTCGTTCAACTGCATCCGGATCGCTGCTGCCGAGATGGCTAGGGCCGACCCTCTCGACGACGGCGAGCGTGGCGCCATTGTCAACACCGCGTCGGTTGCTGCCTTCGACGGGCAGATCGGACAGGCGGGTTACTCGGCGTCGAAAGGCGGCATCGTTGGGATGACGCTGCCGGTGGCGCGGGACCTGTCGTCGATAGGGGTGCGGGTCAACACGATCGCCCCCGGGATCATGGACACTCCGATGCTGGCGGGGTTGCCTGAGGATGCCAAGGCGTCGTTGGGCAAGCAGGTGCTCTTCCCAAAGCGTCTCGGGACCACCGACGAATACGCCGACCTCGTGCATTTCCTGGTCACCCACTCATATATGAACGGCGAGACCATCCGCATGGATGGGGGTATCCGGATGGCGCCCAGATAGCCCGACGCAAGATTGGGTACTCCCGGAAAATGGTAAGACGGCATCCGGCTCTTGTCGCCTAGAGTTCCTCAGATGTTGTGTCGCCTGCTCAAGGTCGGGCTTTACCGGCCGACAGGGTTGATATGAAACCAGTGATCGCCGTGTCGGCTCAAACGGCCGTCACCACGAACGAGTTTTACGGGGAGCAAACGCTCACCAGCCTGTTCGATCTCTACGTGCGTGCGATAGAGACCGCCGGTGCGCTGCCGGTAGTCCTGGCCCACAGTGATCCAGCCGATGTGCCGGAACTCCTCGACCGCTTCGATGGTCTACTGATTCCCGGTGGCGGCGATATCGATCCTGCCGGCTATGGCGAGGAGCGAGAGGCCGAAAACCTCTACGGGATCCGACCACAGGCGGACACATTCGAGACGGCGCTGGTCGTCGAAGCGGCCAGGCAGCACCTGCCAACACTCGGCATCTGCCGTGGTCTCCAGGTTGTCAACGTCGCTTTTGGGGGCACGTTGCACCAGGATCTCCCCGAGCATCCCAAGGACCTCATGGGGCGGGCTTTTGCGGGCCACTACCGCACCAACGTGGTCGGCGGCACCCGGCTGCACCAGATCGTCGACCGGGAAGAGGTCGTCGTCAACTCGTTGCATCACCAGAGTGTCAAGGAACTAGGCGACGGGTTGCGGATTGCCGCCACCGCCACCGACGGTGTGGTCGAGTCGATCGAATCCTCGGACCCCATGTGGGACATGCTCGCCGTGCAATGGCACCCGGAATGTCACAGGAAAGCCGACGCCAAGGCCCTCTTCAAGTGGCTGGCGAACGCCGCCGCGCTCCGGATGACCAGGGTCGACATCCGGCTGCTGACCGACAGTGTCGAAGTCACCGCGATGAAGCGTCAGGCGGCTGCAGCCTCCTAGCTTCGTGCAAGACCAGATGGCATAGATGTGCCATCTTCATCGGGACCTGGCGGGACCAAGGACTCTTGCGCGGCAGGCACCGCCGCTGATATACCGAGCGTTACGAGTCGAGGGTGAGCCGGACGCAATGCCTCGATCGACGAAGTTATACGACGTTGTGCTCCTGGGCCTCCAACTTCGACTGGTATGTGGGTATGCCACAAATTACCATGGCTCGGGTCGACGGCGACGACACGTCCGAATCGAGGGAGCATCAGATTGAGCAGGTATCAGTGCGGTGTCTGGACGCTCAGTTGTGTGGTCGTATTGCTTGTCGGATGTACAGCCGCCGCGGAACCAGAACTGACGACGGGGGCAACCGGTGTGGCTATGGGGGAGGGGACACAAGTCTCGACAATGAGCGTTCCACAGGCACCGTCGACTCCGCCGTCAGGTGGTGATGCGATGCCCGGCGCTTCGACCTCTGCGCGATCGCCGACGACGGGAGTCAGTATTGCCAGCCCGCCGCGCGTGCTCACGGGTGCCACGGTGGCAGGCGAGCAAGCGGTTCGCGTCGAGTTCGACCCGTTGAGCGGCGACCAACTCACGGTTGCGGACACCCGAATGTGGTCCGGTAGCACGGCCGTGTCAGCGGTGATCGACGTTGGTGACTCGCTACTGGTGTCGGTGTGCTGTGAGCCTGCTGCCGCGACCGTGTACCGCGTGGACAGATCAACCGGAGAGTGGGATGAGTTGGGATATGGTCTCGTGGTCGACGGAGATGATTCCCGGACGTTGACCGTCGATTCCAACGGCGCGTTCGTATTGGTGAGCATCGAGGACGATGCGAATCGCATCGTGACCGATCCTGAGCGGTTTGGGATGCCGGTCGACGCCGCATTCATGCCGGACGGACGGGTCGCTGTTGTCACATCCGATCAAACCGATGACTTGCACGTGGTTGGCACCGGCGAGTGGGAGTTGGGTGACTCAACGTTCTGGGTGTCCAGCACCGATCTGGGTGGCCGGCTCGACGCACCCTTTGCCGACGCTGCCGGTGCTGTTCATGTCACAGTCACGAGCGACGCGGGTCAACTACGGGCCGTTGTCACGGGACCGGGCTTGTGGACTGTGGAACCCGTCGAAGGTCCGCAGATTCTTGATCAGGACTCCGATGCGGCGGGGCGTTCCGTGGTTACCGCGTATGCCGATGGCGTCGTGACGTGGCGGCGTATCGGTGACGCGACAAAGTCACAACTCGATGTGCCCGCGATGGATCGAGTCAACTGGTGAGAGCCGGTGTGAACCGCCACCCGGCGACGGCATCTTCGACTCTGGGGTGGGCGACGCTTGCTCACCGGTGAGGTCGACAGTGACGACTTTGGCGTGTTGCCTGCCGCCCTCGAGAGGGTCGTCAACATGGGCGCCGTGTCGTCTGAGACCAGACAGGCGTTCGGTGCACTTTCGGGCAGGTCGATGCTGGTGCGGGCACCGGAGTCGAGATCTTCCATGATTGCTCGACGGTGGAGATGCTCGGCGATAAACAATCTCGTGTCGTCGACCGCCCAGCCTCCGGGCCCTCCCCTGTTCCCGAGTAGACACCGATCATGTCGGTGTTCGCCGCGACACCCGGAGTCCGTCGGTCTCGAGACTGATCCGATCGCTCGCGGCGCGGCGTGCCATTGCACCACCCGCTAACTTGGCCAAATGGGCACACTTCTTGTCAAGCATGCGCAGGTACTGGCGACGATGGACGGTGAGCGAAGGGAGATCGCCGGCGGGGGGATGCGGATCGAGGATGGGTTCATCACTCATGTCGGGGAGACGGCCGACCTGCCGGGTGGCGCCGATGAGGAACTCGATCTGAGCGGCCACGTCGTCCTTCCCGGGTTCGTCAACACCCACCATCACTTCTACCAGACGCTTACCCGGGCCGTCCCGGGTGCCCAGGACGCCGGTCTCTTCGATTGGTTGCGGACTCTTTATCCGATCTGGGCCGGGATGACGGCCGCGCACATTCGGGTGTCGACCCAGGTTGCCCTCGCCGAACTGGCGCTGTCGGGGTGCACCACGGCTTCGGATCATCTCTACTTGTTCCCCAACGACTCCCGGCTGGATGACGAGATCGAGGCGGCCCGGGAGGTCGGGTTGCGGCTCCACGCTTCGCGGGGTTCGATGTCTCTTGGGGAGAGTGATGGTGGTTTGCCTCCGGACTCGGTGGTTGAGACCGATGAGGCGATCTTGGCTGATACCCGGCGTGTCATCGAGACGTTTCACGATGCTGCTCCCGGGTCGATGACCCAGATCGTCGTGGCGCCGTGTTCTCCGTTTAGCGTCACGCCCGAGATCATGGGTGAGTCTGCGGCGCTTGCCCGGTCCTTTGGTGTCACGATGCACACCCATTTGGCTGAGACGATGGATGAGGAGGAGTTCTGTGTCGCCACCTATGGGCGGCGTCCCGTCGAGTTGATGGAGGATCTCGGCTGGATGGGTGACGATGTCTGGTTTGCCCACAGTGTGTTTATCAATGATGCGGAGATCGGGCGGATGGCGGAGGCGCAGACCGGGGTGGCGCATTGCCCGTCGTCGAATATGAGGTTGGCGTCGGGGATAGCTCCGCTGCGTAAGTACTTGGCGGCGGGGGTTCCGGTTGGTCTTGGTGTCGACGGGTCGGCGAGCAACGATGCCAGCCATCTGCTTGGTGAAGCCCGGCAGGCGATGCTGTTGGCCCGGCTCGATGCTGCTCCGAACCAGTCGGGGGGAGAGCTGCTGAAAGCACGCACCGCCATCGAGGTGGCAACCCGTGGCGGAGCATCCGTGCTGCGCCGTCCCGATCTCGGATCACTCGAGGTGGGCAAGACTGGTGACTTTATCGCCATCGACTCGAGCCGGCTCGGATACGCCGGTGCCTTGCACGACCCGGTCGCCGCGGTGATGTTCGCTGCACCGGTGAATGTCGACTTCAACTATGTTGCCGGCAAACCGGTGGTGCATGAGCGACGGCTCGTGACACTCGAGCTGGAGCCGCTGATCGAACGACACAACCATCTCGCCGCCGAGCTGGTTGGGTAGTCGCAGCGAGGCCCTTTTTCGACGAAGAGGAGGCCGCGCGCCAGACACTGATCCAAGATTGCATGGAGAAACCAGGGTTCGTGTATACCCAGCGGGATCCGTCAATCTTGGTGGAACCAGACATGTCCGAACCGGCGTTTACCGAGATGATGGTTGACCCCGACGCGGCATACGTGGAGAGCCTTTCGGAGAGCGTCCAGCAGCAGGTTGTTCTCGTGGAGTCGAGGTCGACTAGATGACGGTCCGCTGGGTCCGCTACGCATCGGCGCTGGTTGCATGGATTCTCCTTGTGAGCGCCCGATGCTGGGGACTCTCCACGAAGTACTCGACCAAGACGACCGCCGACTATTACCTCGGAGACATCTCGTTCAGTGTCACCACAGCGCTTCGTGGTGACATCTTCTTGAAGAACAACAGTCATGTGATGATGGTTGACTTCGAAGGAGATACCCCCGGTGTGAAGGTGTGGGAAGCTACAGCCAAGAGCAGCAGCGACCGGGTTATGTACTGGTACCGCCCTTGGGGTGAACTGAGCGGCTATGTTCGTCGGCGGTACAACAACAGATGCTGAACCTCGACCGCTTCCGGGCTCTCGCTGCTGCCACCGTGATGCTTGCCCTGGTCGCCTCAGGTTGCCAGACACCGACGGAAGTCACACCCACAGAGGTCACGGTGTCCACGCCGGACTCCACACCCACATCGCTGGTGGAGGGGTCGCCGACTACGGCTCCTCCACCAACAGCTCCTCCACCAACAGACACCACGGCGATGATCACCGTGACATCCGAAAGCACTAGCGATTACCTGCCGCACCTCAAAACCGTCTACCTGCTCGAACAGGCCGACGAAGAAGGAGAATCACCAAGGTGGAGATTGGCACCGATCGCCCACAACACAGACACGCTCGAGGAGACCTTGCGGGTTCTGGTCTCAGGAGGGCTATCACCAACCGAGACGGAGATAGGTCTGTTTACTGCGTTCCGACCAACCAACAGTCTGCTCAGCGTTGACCGGGCCGGCACCGCCGTCACCGTTGACGTGTCGGACCCGATCGGTGCCCTCACCGACTCGAAAGTGATACGAGCCGCCCAGGCACAGCTGGTGTTCACAGTCACCGCCTTTGACAGCAGCGTCGAGGCGGTCCACTTACTCGTCGACGGCGAACCACTTGTCGAAGGCAATCCGCCGCTGCGACGGGACAGCTTCAATGACCTCGGTCGAGTCGTTGTCGAGTACCCCCACCGAGACAGCACAGTGCAGCCACCCTTTGCCGTGTCCGGCACCGCACTGGAGTCGGACACCGTTGAAATCTATGTACAGAACGGCAGCGGCCTCACGTACGGGGCGTTTCCGAAAACAATACCTGTCGACGTCACAGGAGAGTTCTCGATCGTCATCTCCCGTGAGGAGCTTCCTGACCGGCCCCTATGGCTGTGGCTCCGGGTCGTAACGACAAGCTCCGACGGCGCCTTCGTGGACGAGCAAGTCTTCGAGCTCTACTACACACGCTTTCCGTATCCGTAGCGCGGGGCGAGCGCCTCGCCGTCTGCGACTCCCGAGCAGGTTGTACACGGCGGGTAGCTGGTCCCGCGCAATTGCAGCTCTGGCGCCGCCCGAATAGGCTGTCACACGTGCACAGACTCTGACGGTCCCCTGCCCCGGTGGGTAGGACGCCGGCGGACTCGTCGCCCGCTTCGCCGAAGACGCCCCGCTCTCGATCCTTCGGTCGCGGACACCGGTTTACAATCGGTAAACGAGGAGGTGTGCGGTGGAGATCACCCGGCCTAGAAGTATCTCTGAAGCTCTTGATGCCCGTGCCGAGGACCCCGGCGCCGACCTTCTGGCCGGGGGTACAGATCTCATGGTCGAGGTGAACTTCGGGCACCGGAAACCCAACCACGTAATCGCTCTGCGAAAGGTCGAGGAGCTGGCACAGATCCAAGACAACCGGATAGGCGCCGGAGTCACCTGGGCCCGTCTCGAACACAGCCGCCATCGGGCGCTCGCCGAGTTGGCGAGGACGATCGGGTCACCACAGATCCGTGCCGCCGGCACCATCGGCGGCAACATCGGGACCGCCAGCCCCGCCGGGGACGGGTTGCCCTGGCTGGCCGCCATGGACGCCGAGATAGAGGTCGCTTCCCGGGACCGGGGTACCCGGCGTATCCCATGGAACGAGTTCTTCACCGGAGTCAAGCAGACGGCCCTCGAACCGGACGAGGTGATCCTTGCCGCGGTGTTGCCCGACGACGTACCGGAGAACCAGTTCTTCGCCAAGATCGGCCAGCGAACCGCGATGGTCATCTCGACGGTGGCCGCGGTGGTTGCCCGCGACAACGGCGGCCGGGTGCGGGTGGGGCTCGCTTCGGTCGCACCGACGCCGATTCGGGCAACCCGGGCCGAGGCGCTGATCGCAGATAACCCGGACCCATCCGAGACCGTGCTCGACGAGTTCGCCCGTGCAGTCTCGGAGGAGGTCAGCCCGATCACCGATCACCGGTCCACCGAGGCCTACCGTCGTCACGCGGCGGGGGTGCTGGCGCGGCGTCTGCTGGAGAGGTGTCTCGCCTCATGATCGTCACCTTCACCGTTAACGGGGAGAGCCGGGTGGCCAACGTCGCAGGCGACGAGAGCCTGCTGACCGTGTTGCGAGAACAGCTCGGGCTCCCAGGATCGAAGAATGCTTGCGAACAGGGGGAGTGCGGGTCCTGCTCGGTGATCATGGACGGGGCCCTGGTTACTTCGTGTCTCGTGATGGCGGCCGACTGTGAGGGCTCCGACGTCACCACCGTCGAAGGGATCGGGAACGACCGGGAGCTGAATGCCATCCAGCAGGCACTGCTCGACCACGGAGCGGTGCAATGCGGGTTCTGCACGCCGGGCTTCGTTGTGGCCGCCACCCATCTCTTCGACTACAACCCGCACCCGACCTCCGATGAGATCAAGGAGGCGCTGTCCGGCAACATCTGCAGGTGCACGGGCTACGGTGCCATCCTGAGAGGACTCGAAGAGCTGGCAGAGGGATCTGCATGACTGCCGGCCTTACTACCAAGAAGCGTGTCCGTGGCGGTGTCGGGGAGTCGCCACAACGGATCGATGGGATCCCCAAGGTAACCGGCAACTTCGCATACGCCTCGGACCTATATGCAACGGGGATGCTGTGGGGAGCGACCCTGCGTAGCCCACACCCGCACGCGAGAATCGTCAAGCTGGACACCTCGCCGGCTTTGGCCATCGGGGGCGTGGTGACGGTGCTCACCCAGGACGACGTGCCCGGTCGGGATGGGTTCGGCATGCACGTGCCCGACCAGCCCGTGTTTGCCTACGGTGAATGCAACTACTGGGGTGAGCCGATCGCCGTTGTGGTGGCGTCCGACCTGCCGACGGCCAAGCTCGGCGTCGAGGCGATCGACATCGAATACGAATTGCTCGAACCGTTGACCGACATGGAGGAAGCCGACCGGCTCGACTCGCAGACCCGCAGGATGAAGATCCGCCGTGGTGACCTAACTGTCTCTGGTGAGGTCGTCGCCGAGGGCTACTACGAGGTCGGCCAGCAGGACCAGGCGCCGCTCGGCAACGAAGCGGGTCTCGCCATCCCCGACGGTGAGGGCGGCGTAGACCTGTTTGCAGTCTCACAGTGGGTTCACAGCGACCACATGCAGATCTTCCCCTGTCTCGACCTCGAGCCCGAACAAGTCAGATGCCACCCGGTCGGCATGGGCGGTGCGTTTGGAGCTCGCGAGGACGTGAGCATGCACATCCACCTGTGTCTCGCCGCGCTGCGGACGGGCCGGCCGGTCAAGATGGTCTACGACCGAGCCGAGTCGTTTGTCGGCCACGTTCACCGTCACCCGGCACGCATGTGGTATCGCCACGAGGCGGACCGCTCCGGCAAGCTGGTCAAGGTGGAGGCGCGGGTGATCCTCGATGGCGGCGCCTACGAGTCGTCATCGAACGCGGTGATCGCCAACGCCGCGTACTTCGCCGTGGGTCCCTACAAATGTGACAACGTCTCGGTCGATGCAGTTGTTGTCAGGACCAACAACCCACCCGCAGGGGCCATGCGAGGCTTTGGCGGAGTGCAGACCGCATACGCCCACGAGGCACAGATGGATCTGCTCGGGGCCGAGGTTGGGCTCGAACCGCTCCAGATCCGTCGGATCAATGCTCTTGGCAGCGGCGACCAGATGAACACGTCCGGTCAACTCATCGAAGGTCCACTCCCCACAACCGAGCTGATCGACGAGTTGGCGGCGATGCCGCTCGCCGGACCGCTCGACAGCACCGATCCCCGGCATCTACCAGGCGGCACCGGGCTGACCACCGATCCGCGTCACGTCCGTCGTGGTATCGGCTACGGGGTCACCATCAAGAATCTGGCGTTCTCCGAGGCATTCGACGACTACACAGACGTGCGGATCGTCCTCACCCCAATGGGTGTCGAGGTGCACACAGCCGCCTGCGAAGTGGGGCAGGGGATGGTGACGGTCATCCAGCAGCTCGCCCGTGAGGTACTCCAGATCGAGCAGGTGGCGGTGGTGTGGGCCGACACGAGTGAGATCGGGTCGGCAGGATCGACCTCGGCGTCACGACAATCACAGATGACCGGAGGCGCCACGTACCAGTGCGCCGTCGAGCTGAGGGATCAGATCCTGAGCGAATACGGCGGCGACGAGCTGACAGGTGACGGCATATGGAAGGATGGGCAGCTTGTCGTCACCCTTGCCGAGGTGTGCGCCCTCAGGCCGCCGACCCATGAGCTCCGGTATCGCCACCCCGAGACGTTCGTGACAGACGAGAACGGCCAGGGAAGCCCGCACCCGGCGTGGGCGGTAGCCGCCCACCGGGCAGTTGTCGATGTCGACCCGGAGCTGGGGCTGATCAAGGTGGTGCAGATCGACGCCGTTCACGACGTCGGCAGGTTGCTCAACCCGGTTGCCGCGCTGGGTCAGGTCGAAGGTGGCACGGCACAGGGCATCGGTCTGGCTACGCTCGAGGAGCTTGTCGTGGTTGACGGTGTGATCAAGAACGCCAACTTCACCGACTACCTGCTGCCCACGTTCCTCGATATGCCACATGTCGAGGTGAGATGGGTGGAGGAGCCCGAGCGGTGGGGGCCGCTTGGCGCCAAGGGAATCGGTGAGCCACCCACGATCTCGTCGGGCCCGGCAGTCGCAGCCGCGATCCGGGACGCAGTCGGTAGACATCTCCATCGGGTCCCGGTGCTGCCCCAGCACATCGTCGGTGTTTGACTCAGGACGGAATGCACTCAGGACGGACTGCATTCGGACGAACAGAGCTCGGACGAACAGAGAGGACGGGCGGTGCCCGTCCTCTCTTCACCTGTGGGAATGCAGTGGTTCGAGTAGATAATGGCTCATCGACTCATCGTCTACCACTGCCGAGTGTCACATCCACCAGGGCCGATATGCCTGGCGCCGCATCCGCCAGGAGCCGGGTAGATGGTAAATCAAGCTTCTTCGCCAGGTGGCGCCGGTCATTTCCGTGTTCCTAACCAATTTCCACTTCCGAATTCTTGTGTCGCCATCTATTCAATCGGCAACAAACGCCCCGGCATTAACGAGATATGCAGCTCGAGGCGAGCGCAAGCCGAGCGCGGCCGGCAAAATCCATGTCCGGTTTGAGCATCCACATGAAGGCGAGACCGCTCAAGGTGGCAAGGATTATCTCTGCGTGTGCCCTTGCTTCATCGATGGAGAACTCCGGGTGTTCCCGGGCGATCGCCGCAGAGAAGCGGGCGACCCGGCGCTCGTGATGGCGGTGAACGCTGCCGCCGAGAGACCCGTTGGTCGCACCCGATATGGCCATCTTCAGATACACACGGGCGACCTCCGGCCGACCGAGGATGAACGCGATATACGCCTCAACGAGCTCACCAATGGAGTCGGGTACGTCCTCATCGGGGTGGGGGTCCACCGCACGGATGGCATCCTTGACCACACGGAGCACCACATCCTCTTTGGAGTCGAAGAGGTTGTAGAAGCTGCCGGCACGCACCTCCGCCCGATCACAGATGGCTTTCAGGGTCGTGCCTTCCAGACCTGCCTCCGCAAGCAGCTCCCGAGTTGCCTCGACTATTCGCGCTTCGGTGCGGATGCCGGCCTTGTATCGCGCCACTATGTCTTTGCCTCTTGAGTTGTCGTGTGCAGGTCGAGACTAGCTCACTTCTCACAAACTTGGAGCATTCACTCAAAATAGAGTGTATAGTCAAAAATCGAGCAGGGACCATCACACAGGGGAGCGCAGATGAGTCACTACAGGACAAACCTCCGAGACATCAAGTTCAACCTGTTCGAGGCGTACAACACCCATGAGTACATGGGTGAGACGCCGTTTGAGGACATGGACCGGGAGACGGCCGAGCACATGCTCGGCGAGATCGAGCGGTTTGCGGTCGAGGAGTACTCGGCCAGCTTTGTCGATGCAGACCGCAACCCGCCGACGCTCGAGGATGGCGAGATCAAGCTGCCGCAGAGCTTGAAGGACGTCATGAAGGCCTATGAGGACGCCGGGTGGGACAGCCTGTTCCGGCCACCCGCCTACGGCGGGGTCGCCGCACCCATGTCGCTGCGGTGGGCCGCCCAAGAGTTGCTCGTCGGCGCCAACCCGACCGCGTTCCTCTTCAGTGGCACCCTGATGCCGGTCGTGCTCAGCAACCTCGGCACTCCCGAGCAGATCGAGCGGTTCGTCAAGCCGGCGCTCGACAACAACTGGGGTGGGACGATGGTGCTGACCGAGGCGGACGCAGGATCCGACGTCGGTGCGGGGGCGACAAAGGCAACCCCGGTCGACGAAGAGGCGGGCATCTACCACCTGGAGGGTGTCAAGCGCTTCATCACCTCCGGCGACCACGACGCCGTCGACAACATCATCCACCTGGTGCTGGCGAGACCGACCGGTGCAGGACCCGGCACCAAGGGACTATCGATGTTCGTTGTGCCCAAGTTCCTGGTCAACGACGACGGCTCGCTGGGCGACCGCAACGGTGTGTATGCCACCAACCTCGAGAAGAAGATGGGGATCAAGGCCTCGACAACCTGTGAGCTCAGCTTTGGTATCGACGCGCCGTGTGTCGGCTACCTGGTGGGCAACGTCCACGACGGGATACGGCAGATGTTCCTCGTGATCGAGCGGGCCCGAATGTTGATTGGGACCAAGTCGACGGCGACGCTCTCGACCGCCTACCTCAACTCGCTCGAGTACGCCAAGGAACGGGTACAGGGCCCCGACATCACCAGAATCGGCGACAAGACGGCTCCACGGGTTGAGATCATCCGTCACCCGGACGTGCGGCGGATGCTGATGCTCCAGAAGTCACACTCCGAGGGTCTCCGGGCACTGCTCTACTACACCGGCTGGGTCCAGGACCAGCAGGTTCGCTTCCCCGACGATAAGACGTGGGCGAAGCTCGACGACTTTCTGCTTCCCCTTGTCAAGGGGTACTCGTCGGAGAAGGCCTACGAGCTGCTGGCGACATCGCTTCAGGTGTTTGGGGGCTCGGGCTTCACCCAGGACTACCCGATCGAGCAGTACATTCGTGACACCAAGATCGACACGCTGTATGAGGGAACGACCGGCATCCAGGCGCTCGATCTGTTCTTCAGGAAGATCGCCAGGGACCAGGGACAGACCCTGACCGGTCTCGCCGGCCAGGTGCTGGAGATGGTCAAGGGTGGTCCCGAGGAGCTGTCGGTCGAGCGGGAGCTGCTGGGCAAGGCCCTCGACGATACCCAAGCCCACATCGGGGTCATGGTCGGGCATCTGATGGGTGCAGAGCAGGACCCCGAAGGGATGTACAAGCTCGGTCTGCACGCCAACAGCCTGCTGGAGAGTATCGCTGAGGTGACAGTCGGCTGGCTGCTGTTGCGTCATGCCGAGGTTGCGCTCAGTTCGCTCCCGGACGCAGACGACGCTGACACGGCGTTCTATGAGGGGAAGATCGCATCGGCACGGTTCTTTGCCAGACACGCGTTCCCCAAGGCACGTCTTCGCCGTGAGACGGCCGAACAGGAAGACGGCGCCATCATGAGCTTGGTAGACGAGGCCTTCTAGAAGAGGCCTTCGAGAAGGCGGGCCAGTCGTCGATATGCGGGCCCGCAGGGGCCCGCAATCGCGACGTCTGGTCACCGACCCATAGCCCGTTCTGCAGCGGCACGTAGCTCGTCCGGTTTGAAAGGCATCTTGACGACCGCGTCGACGCCGGAAGCCACGATCTCGTCGATCGACTTATCCCTGGTATCGGTTGTGATGGCAACGATCCCGGGGGCATGGGTGCGAGCGCGCAACCGATCGATGACCGAGAGACCGATGCCGAAGGGTTGGTAAACGCCGATGATCACTAGATCCGCGTCCGGGAATCCCCCGAGACGCTGCGCACTGTGAGGCAGTCGCTGTATCTCGAAGACGGCGTCGTACTCCCGAAAGCACGTTTCGATGAGACGGCAGAGTACCGCCGAATCCTCGATTATCAGCACACGCATCTGATAGTCCATCTGTACAACATGGCCAGTTCTAACTATGTCGACCCGGCTCGAGAGCAGACACGTTCTGTGTCGCATCCGAAATCCGGATTTTTCTCCGTGCCCGGAAAGCGGCCAGTCCGCACCGACCAGCAGGTCAACACCGCTAATGCACATATGTTCCAAAGAGCGTAGTACTAATCGTTCCAGCCTCTGGTTACTCTTGATCCATGGTGAATGACTTGTACGACTTTGTGACCAGGCTCCGGGCGATACGTGAGTACGCGGATCGGCCACTTGCGGACGGCGACCTCGAGGCGATCCTCGAAGCCGCTCGCTGGACCGGCTCGGCCAAGAACCGCCAGAGATGGTCATTTGTCGTGATCAGGGAGCCCGAGCAGCTCGAGCGACTCGCTGCATGTGGCGATCACACCGAACCGGTGCGTGGTTCAGCTGCGACGATCGTGATCGTCGTCGAGCAGGACGGCTACGAGTTCGATTCGGGACGGGTGGCCCAAAACATCATGCTGGCGGCCTCGGCGATCGGTGTTGCTTCCTGCCCGATCACACTGCACCGGCAACACAGGGCGGAGCGATTGCTCGGTGTGGGAACCGGCCGGGCCTGCAGGTATGCGGTTGCTCTCGGGTATCCGGCCCCTGGTGCATCACCAAGCGTGGGTGGCGGGCGCAAACCGCTCGAGGATCTGGTCCACTGGGAACGCTACCGGACCACCAGCTAGAACAGCCGTGTCGTTGGCTGAAGGTGGGTCAGACGCGGCTAATTTGCACCCACGGATAACGATATCTAGCATTATATAATCTGCGATGAAATCGGATAGCGAGTGAGAATGGCGCCGGACCGGCTGGCGGTGTACCACCACGGTTGTTACCGTCGTTGCTGGTTGCAGGACGTCGCCTGTAGGACGTCGGTTGTAGGACGTTGGTTGTCGGACGTTGGTTGTCGGAACTTTGTTGGTTGGAAGCGGTTTTGCAGAACGCATCTCTAGGGGAGCAATGGCCACGGAACTCGAAACACCGCTAAACAGCGACTACTCGCCCCCGATACCGGTGCGTCGGAGCGTGCTGAGCCGGATCAAGCTCGGGCACGTCGTGATGGTCCTCGCCGCCCTCCTTGCACTGGTCTTCAACCTTGCCGTTCTTCAAAGCAGGGACGCCACCGTCGATGTTCTGGTAGCCAACGGCGACATCCCGGCAGGCACCACGCTGACCCTCTCCCATTTCACCACCGAGGCGGTCCCCGCCGACGACCTGCTCACCGCTCGGTTCGTGGCGGCCGATGGTCTCGAGACCGCCGTTGGGCAACTCGCCACCCGCTCCATCGCGGCCGGCAGCCCTATCCTCGCCTCCGACCTGCTCGTCGTGCAGAACCGTCAGGGGCTCAGGGCGATGAGCGTCCCCATTGAACAGAGTCGTGCAGTCGACGGCCGGCTGGCCCCCGGTGACTCGGTTGACATCGTCCTCGTCGAGGACGGCGTCGCTACGTATATCGCAACGGCTGTAGAGGTGCTCGACGTGCCCGGCAGCGATACGAACGCTCTGGGGGCCCGGACCGGGTATGCGCCCACCCTGGCCGTCGATGCCACCCAGGCTCTGCGTATCGCCTCGGCGCTCGACATCGGCGAGGTGCACATCATCCGCTCCACCGGCTCGGCGCTTCCTGAGCTGGACCGGGCCACCGCGGTTGAGCAAGTGGAGGAGGCCGGGGAAGGCGACTCAGGATGACCTCCCGCTCGGCCCGGCAGAGCGAGCCTGCCGTCGCGGTTGGGTCGTCGCAGCGCAGCTGGGTGGCCGAGCTGATGAGCTACGCCCAGGACCATGCCGGGGTGCGTGTCGTCGGCACCGTGCTGTCGGCAACCGAGGCGGTCCAGCACAGCTACGACGTCTTGCTCATCGATGACACAACATCGTATCTGACCAAGCGGTTGATCGATCGGGTCCAATCGATGCGCCGGATAGTCATCGGTGTCTACGAGGCGACCCGTGGCGATGTAGGCCGACAGAAGCTGCTCGAGCTTGGTGTGGACGGGGTGATCGATGCTGAGTCGGCGCCGAAGGAGTTCATGGCAAGGATTCGCTATCTAACCGAGCAACGTCTCGTCGATCGTGACTTTGCTGAAATGACGGGCGGTGAGGTCTTTGACGAGCCGGCGCATGACAAGCCGGATGCTGAGGGAAAGCCGGAGGAACCGTCACGGTCGCTCATCGTCGTGAGTGGAACCAACGGTGTGACCGAGGTCGCGGTAGGGATCGTCGCCGAGCTGTCGCGACGCAGACAGCCTTCGGTGCTCGTCGACTTGGATACGATCGAGCCCGCCATCGCCCAGCGTCTCGACGTACAGCTTTCGCCCAATGTGCTGACCGCAGTCGAATCGTTGCGTCACGCCGGCAAGATCGACGGTGCGCCGGTCGCTCACGAGGCGGGATTTGCAGTGCTGCCGGGACTCCCAAGCCCCAGGGAATGGGAAGCGTGCAGCCCGGAGGACTCGGCCGATCTCGCCGTGACTCTCGCCGGCCGGTATGGCAACGTTGTGGCCCGGGTCAACCGTCACCTCGAGGATCTGTCGCCATTTGGCGGGCGTGCCGGGCGGTTCGGAGTTGCACGTAGGTTCGTCGCCGACGCCGACCATCTCATCGTGGTTGGTGATCCGTCGCCGACGGGTGTCACCGCGCTGCTGACCTGGATAGGTGAGGCGCGGGCGTTGAGCTCTGCCCCGATCCATGCCGTGCTGAACCATGCAGGCAAGAGCCTGTACCAACAGGGCGAGGTCAGAGAAGAGATCCGCAGAACGTTTCGATCCGCCTCCGTGGTGTTTGCCCCGGACGAGCACCGGGTGAAGAAGGCCGCCTGGCAGGGCGAGCTGCCGCTCGTCGGCAAATTCACCCGCGCCCTTGAACCGGTCGTTTCCCGGGTAGCTGCCGTTCCTACCTATGCAGGGGGGCCGTGATGGCGAGCGCATACGAAAAGCTGCGGGCTCGCGCTGCCGAGCGCATCGAAGATCGCAAGTTTGATGCGGACACCAACCCCGACGGGGTGAGGCAGGTGATCGCCGACATCGTCGACGAATACCAGGCGACCGCCCATCGTGGTATCAACGAGCCGCTGCGAGACGCAGCGGACATGGAGCGAAGGGTTTGGCAGGCGGTAGCGGGGTTCGGCCCGCTGACAGAACTGTTCGACAATCCCCGGGTAGAGGAGATCTTCATCGAGGGGCCCCGGATCTCTTACATCGACGATTCGGGACGTCTGTTGTCGCATGTTGTGTCGACGACCGAAGGAGAGCTGCGACAGGTCATCGACCGGCTTCTCGCAGGAACGAACCGACGTCTCGACAGCTCCAACGCCATCGAGCAAGCGCACGTTCTGGGCGGCACGGCTCGGCTCACCGCGGTGGTGCCACCCGTATCGGCGCGGCTGTCCGCAACGATCCGACGGTACACAGTCACCGAGGAGACCCTCGGCTCGATGATTCGGCTGGGAGCACTGAGCACACCGGCGGCAACGTTCCTTTGGGCAACTGCCCAGGCCACCACCTCGGTTCTGTACTCGGGGGCGACCGGTGCAGGCAAGACCACCTTGATGAGCGCCTGGCTTCGCGCCGTTCCCAACGACCAGTGCATCCGTATCGTCGAAGAGGTACGCGAGTTGCACATCCCGCTGCCACCTCATTCGAGCTACTACGAGGCGTCTCCGGTGACCCTCCGGGGTGAGCGCCGGTTCGATCTGCGTGACTTGGTCAAGGTGTGCCTCGCCCAGCGCGTCGACCTCCTCTGTGTCGGCGAGGTGCGTGGTGCCGAAGCATTCGAGCTAACCCGCGCCGTCAACGCCGGGTGTGGCTTCGCCTGCACCGTCCACTCCAACTCTGCCCGGGATGCTCTAGCCGCGATCGTGAACGCGGCGATCATGGCGGGAGAGAACGTCACGGAACAGATCGTGCGCCGTGTGTTTGCCAACTCGATCGACTTCGTCGTGCACCTCGACCGGGACATGCGCCGCCACGAGGATGCCGAGGGGGGCATCCGCAGACAGGTTCGGGAGATACTCGCCGTCACGCCATCGCTGGCGTCGGATGACTTCACCACCGAGCCGATCTTTGTTCGCTCCAACCTGGGAGAGCCGATGAGGTGGACCGGCACCTACCCGCCCGAGGACGTGGTCGACAGGATCGATCGCTCGCTCCCAAGAGACGTGTCGGTGAAGAAGATCCTGCACGGTGATTGGAGCCCGGACCTATGAGGTTGCTTGCGGCTGTGATGACGGCGGTGGCGGTGTACCTGGCCGTTGCCTATCTCACCGGCAACGGTCCTCAGCTCGGGACACGCGTCAGGTCAAAGCCGCGCATCTCGTCACGGCAGTCGTGGCTCATCCAGGCCGGCTCCGACCTCAGCCCTCGCCAGTTTTGGGCGGGATCGGTGCTCACGGGGCTACTCGGGTTGTTGATGTTGTGGGCGATTGCCGGGAGTTGGTGGGTCGCGCTGATCCCTTCGGTGGCGCTGGCGACTCTGCCGTATCTGTACTTCTCCCGGCAGCGCACCAACCGGCTTGCCGCGGTCCAGAAGTCGTGGCCGGACGGGCTGCGTGAGGTGCTGGCTCACGTCAATTCGGGCGCAACCCTGGGAAGGGCAATCGAGGCGCTGGCGACGCGCGGCCCCGAGGCGCTCCAGGTTGCTTTCGCTCGGTTCCCGTCACAAGCCCGTATGTTCGGGGTCATCGCTGCTCTCGAGATCGTCAAGGAGGAGCTGTCCGACCCTGCGTCCGACAAGGTCATCGAGGTGCTGATTCTCGCCAATCAGTTTGGCGGCGACAGCCTCCAGATCGTGCTGCGAGACCTCATCGACACAATGACGGCAGACGAGCTGACCGCGGAGCAGATCCGAACCGCCGGGTTCGAGCAGCGTCTCGAGGGGGTTGTGGTCGCCGTGGCTCCGTGGCTGATTCTTCTGTTCCTGGCGACTGTGCCCGAGACCTATCGCGAGTTCTACCGCACCAGCACGGGGCGGTTCGTCGTCATCATCGCCGGCATCTGGGCCGCGGCTGGATGGGCGCTGATGTGGGCGATGTCGAAGACACCTCCCGAGGTGCGGGTGTTTGGTGGCGGCTCCACCGTCGGCGGACTCGAGCGGGGTGTCGAATGAGGCTTTCGTTTGTGGAAGTGGTTGCCATCGGCTCGACCCTCGCCTTCGCCGTGTCGGTTGCCTGGGTGCTCGTGCGCCCGTATCGCAGTCTGGCCCCGCGAGTCCGCCCGTACGCCACCGTTGCACGGGTGCGGCTGACCAGGGCGGCTGATGTGCGGGGCGCTGCTCACTCCGGGCCGGCCTTCGGTGACGCAACTATGAAGCGTCTGTTTGGGCCGATGCTCGACCGTGTCGTCGAGGGGTTTGGGAAGCTGGTGGCAACCTCCAATACAGAGCGGCTGGCGATGAGGCTCCGGCAGGGTGGTCTCTATCCCGATCTGCCCGCCCAGCAGCGTGTGCAGGAGTTTCGGGTGCGTTCGCTGGTGAGGTCACTGACTTGGGCGGCCGGTCTCGGTTTCTTCGGACTCGTGGTGAGCGGACCTCTGTACATGGTTGTCTTCTCGGTTCTCGGATTTGTCTACGGGGTGCTGAGCGCCCGGTCCCGGATCGACAAGGCAGTGACCCAGCGCAGCGAGCGGCTCCGGGGTGAGCTGTACACGATCAACCAGCTGATAGCGATGCGGACCAGGGTCGGCGGCGGGGTTGCGGACGCGATCCGCCATGTGGTCATCCGTGGCGATGGGGCACTCATCGACGAGATGGCAGAGCTGCTGCGGCTACATGAGAGCGGGATGCCGCTGGCGGATGCGTTGAACCGGGCCGCCGATCTCACCCCGGAACCGGAAGCGGCGCGCACCTATGCAGTCCTCGCTACCGCCCAGGAGCGTGGCGCCGATTTGGGTGAGGCACTGCTCGACCTCAGTAAGGATCTGCGAGCGGCAAGACGTGAGGAGCTGCAACGGCAAGCTTCCAAGCGAAGGCTGATGATGGTGATTCCCATCGTCGTTGTGCTGGCGCCTATCGTCCTGTTGTTCATCGCAGCGCCGATACCAACAATCATCTTTGGTGGGACATGACCCCGGAAAGGGAGGAAGAATGACCATGTTGTGGCTGCACCTGCGAGGTGTCATCTGTGATCTACGACGCGATGAGACCGGTGCAGTAGAGAGCGCGCAGATCTTTGCCTGGATCGTTGTCACCGTCATCGCCATCATGGCGATTGCGGCGTCGCTCGAGGCTTTGGGTGTTGAAGTCATCACCTGGGTGCGCGACCAGATCTTCAGCGCGTAGGACGACTGTTGACCGTCCGTGCCCTGAGGAGACTCCGGGCCGAGGAGTCCGGTTTGGCCTCGGTCGGTATCATGCTTGCGATCTCGTTCACCTTGATCGTGGCCGTGATGGTCGTGAACCTGTTTCTCTACCTGTACGGCCAGGGTGCGGCTCGGGCTGCGATCGACGAGGGAGTAAGGGCCGGGTCCAGGGTTGCCGCCGGGAAGGCCGTATGTGAACAGCGGGCATCCGAGGCACTCGACGGTTTGATGCCGGGGCCACTTGGTGACGATGTGGTGATCTCGTGTGACCCTGCCGGTGAGGAGTTGGTGGCAGTGGCCGACGCCACCCTGCACAGCCCGTTGCCGGGCATCCCCTCATGGTCGTTTCGTATGGAGGCCCGGGCAGTGCAGGAGACCGGGGGCGAGGAGTGAGACGTCTGTTGTGGCGGTTGCGGTCGGAGCAGACGGGAGCCGCTTACGCCGCGATCGAGATGGTGTTGGTGCTCGGCATCATCTTGCTGCCGATGCTGGCCGGGATCGCCCAGCTGCCACGCTGGGTCGACGCCAGATCGACTGCCGACCTCGCCGCACAGGAGGCAGCACGCCAGGTGGTGCTCGCCGAGACGTGGGAAGAGGGGGTGGCTGCCGGGGATGCCATGATCGCAACAGTGGTCTCCAACCGTGGTTTGGATGTCGGCTTGGTCCAGACGACCGGCTACGACGGCGCTCTGGTCCGTGGTGGCACGGTGACGGTCACCGTCACCCTCCAGGTGCCGCCGGTCATCCTCCCGGGGGTTGGTGAGGTAGGTGGCACGATCAGCATCTCCCGCTCTGCAACCGAGCGGGTCGACGACTACCGCCAATTCGGCGCTCCGTAGCCAACGACCGTAATCACGAGATCGGAAAAATGGGACGCCGGCAGCGGGGTTAGACGGTGGTGACAGGCACCGCGGCGGCGGGTGCATCGATCCCGACAAGACGGAGCCGGAAGCGACTCCAGTTCCCATCGTGCTCGTAGACGAGGCTACCGCCCATCGCCTCTGCGAGGCTGCGGGAGATGTAAAGCCCGAGACCGATCGATCTCACGGATCGATCGTGATCATGCGCCGACTGATACGACTCGAACATTTCCTCACGTTTGTCCTCCGGGATGCCATCGCCGTCGTCGGCGACAACGACTTCTACCCAGCCGGGGCCGCTACTGATTTCGACACGAATGGTGGCCCCCCCGTAACGTCTCGCGTTGGAAAGAAGGTTACGAAGGATCTGACGCACGCGTTGTCCGTCTGCCCAGGCGCTACCGGCGACTCCGCTTACGGTCGCGTCGACTCGTGTGGATACGAGTGTCCGCTCTACCTCTTCGGCCGGGTCGATGCTGTCGTAGTGGACGACGACTTTGCCGATGTCACTGCGGGCGGCGATCAGCAGATCCTCGACGATGCAGCTGAGCTCCTCCGTCTGGTCGACCAGCATTCCCAGCAAGCTGGTCTGCTCATCGAGGGAGAAACTGTTGATGTTGTCGTGCAACTCGGCGGAAACCCCGGATACGACGGTCAGCGGTGTCCGCAGCTCGTGGGATACCGACGCCAGGAAACGGTCTTTGTCATCGTTGACTCGTTGCAGATCGGCGGTGCGTCTCAACTCATGCCGGCGTGCCAGCAGCAGCCAGAGGACAAGTCCGATCAAGGTGGCAAGGATGCCGGTTCCCGTTGGGGCAACCCAGGCCGGGAGCCCCGCCAGCCGAGCGGCGGCCTCGTCGGTTGGGGCGAGCGCCAGCGACCAGGTAGCCCCGAGTGTCTCGATCGGATAAAGGCGGGCCTTGTCGACATCGGCTCTTGTGGGTGTCTCACCCATCGGCAGGACTTCCCACTCGACGTCGTCGAGAATGGAACTGTCGACGTTGCGTAGCAGCAGAGGCTCGACCATTGGGGCGGCAACGAGCCCGGTGATCTCCCCGTCCGTGTCGCGGACCGGCACCGATGCAAAGAAGACGCGATCGAGGCTCATCATTTCGGCGCGGACCGCGAGAAAGTCGGACAGGGCCGGCCCGCCGGCAGCGATGGCGCCCTCGATGTCGCTGCGGAAGGCCGGGTCGTAGCCCGGGTCGACGCCGATCCCCAGTTTCCACTCCGGGAACGTCTCGCTGAGGTACGGGCGAATCACGTCCCCCACGGCAAAGAGCTGCACCGGATAGAAGGTGTCGCGGCCCGTGCGATCGATCGGGGAGAGGGCACCGTCCGACGCCATCTGCATCACGTCGTAGAAGTCGCCACGGATGGCTCGCTGTTGCCGGATGTGAGAGTCGAGATCTGCCGCAGGCACGATATCGATGTAGGCGACACCGATGGCATCGGCGGTACCGTCGATGTGCGAAACGAACCGACCGAACATTTCCGAATCCGGATTGACGTTTTCCACAAGGGCCGCGGTGGCGGTCAGGTCATCCAGCACGTCACTGGTGACACTGTTGACCACCGACGTCACCACCGCTGCCTGGTCGTCCAGCCACGAGTCGACCCTGGCGCGTGAGAAAAGGCTGTCGATGCTCGCAGCAGCGGATGCGGCGAGCACCACAAACAGCGCAAGCATTGCGGCGAGGCGCGGGCGATGGGGTGTCGATTTGCTCACGAGCAGACTGTCGGCGTCTAGAGGGCTCAGTGAAGCCCGAGCCGCTCCTTTGCCTGGAGGACCACGCCCTTGATATGTGCCGCTGACATACCCAGGGCCGCTCCGGCGTGCTCGATCTGGGATATTTCGGTCGGGTCGATAGAGCCGTCCGCCGCTGCGATGTCCACGCACGCCGCCAACAGAGACTCCTTGCCACGATCGTTCAGCATGCCTGCAACGGTGCCGAGCTCTGTTGCGAGGTCTCCGTGTTTCAGGTCTTTGAGGTCGTTGTTGAGGTCGTCGATGGAGTACGGCGTGTCGGTGTAGCGCTGCATCACCTCGAAACCCTTTTCCTTCTCGTTCTCGGTGACCTCCCCATCGGCTGTGATCATCGAGACGACTGCTTGGCGCATTGCGTTGGCGAGGTTGTCCAACATGCTTGCCGCGGTTGGAGCCGTCAGCACCTTCTCGTCGTAGGCAGCCTGGCACGACCGGCATTCGACGAACTCGCCGAGCACCTTGAGCGGGATGAGGGGGAGGAAGAACAGAGTGAACCACCGGCGCGCCTGACGCATGCGATAGCTACGGTCACCGCCTTCACGCGGGCAATAGAAGGTCCCTTCGGCAAGTGTCTTGTAGCGGGCCCGGAACCCCCAGATCAACAGCACGGCTGCTCCTATCTACGTAGATATCGAGCCCAGATGTTACCGGGCGCACGCGGCGCCAATTCTTGTCTGTGCTGCCCGAGACCGTAGGGACGTCCACTGACGACGGCCGGCATGTGGCATCGCCGGGCGCCCTTGATCACCCACGACCAACGTTCCCCCAACATTCCCCGCGTCACCAGACATTCATCACCCGGCCGATCGTCCGAATCTGTGGGTCGCTCGGCCCTTCGCCTGTCCCGTGAACGGCGTTAGGTTGATGCTACAAATGAACGATCAGCAGCTTCCCGTCGTGCGCCGGCGGCTCCGGGTCACCGGAGTCGTTCAAGGCGTTGGTTTCCGGCCGACCGTATACCAGCTCGCCGTGACCCTCGGTCTGGCCGGGTGTGTCGGCAACGACAGCGCGGGGGTTTTCATCGAGCTCGAGGGATCCCCTGCCGTCATCGACGACTTTGTGCTCAAGCTGCGTGCCGATCCTCCACCGCTGGCGTATATCGACTCGATCGAGCGTCGTGACGTCCCGACCCGTGGCGAGACGAGCTTTGTCATCGTCGAGAGCCGCCGTGATGACACAGCCACGACCCTTGTGTCGCCCGACCTCGAAGTCTGCCGTGACTGCTTGTCCGAGATGAACGACCCGGCGGACAGACGGTACCGCTACCCCTTTATCAACTGCACCAACTGCGGGCCTCGCTTCACCATCACAAAGGCCACTCCATATGACCGTCCGATGACCACGATGGCGTCGTTCACCATGTGTGCGGTGTGCCGGGCGGAGTACGACGATCCCGCCAACCGGCGGTTTCACGCCCAGCCGAATGCCTGCCCCGTATGTGGGCCCCGTATCTGGCTGGAACGTGACCGGGAGGTGCCCTCCGAAGATCCCGTCGCAACCACCCGGGAACTGGTCGCCGCAGGAGAGATCGTTGCGATCAAGGGCATCGGCGGGTTCCACCTCGCTTGTGATGCCCGCAATGCCGATGCGGTGGCCGAGCTGCGAGCCCGCAAGCATCGCACCGCCAAGCCGTTTGCCGTGATGGCCGCCGACGTTGCAACTGCTGAGAAGGTCGCCAACCTCGCAAGCGCCGAGCGTGACCTGCTGAAGTCCCCGCAACGCCCGATCGTTCTGGTCGAGGAGTCGGCATCGAGTGACCTCGATGACGCCATAGCGCCCGGGAACAGCCGGATCGGGGTGATGCTTGCGTACACGCCGCTCCATCACCTGCTGCTCGAACCCGGCGACGTCTGGGTGATGACCTCGGCCAACTATGCATCGGAGCCGATCGTCAGGACGAACCAAGAGGCAAGGGCCAAGCTGCTCGACCTGGCCGATACCCTCCTACTCCACGACCGCGACATCCATGTCCACTGCGACGATTCAGTAGTCCGGATCGGGGCCGGCAACGAGCTACCGGTGCGGCGCAGCCGTGGCTACGCACCGTTCCCGGTACGGCTCCCAATAGAAGTGCCGCCGATGCTGGCGGTTGGCGGTGAGCTGAAGGCCACGTTCTGCATCGCCGACGGCCGCAACGCCTTCATGAGCCAGCACATCGGTGACATGGAGAACCTCGAGACCCTTGATGCTTTTGCGGCCGCAGTTGAGCACATGAGTGGGCTGTTCCGGATCGTCCCTGATCTGGTGGTTGCCGATATGCATCCCCGCTATCTGTCGACCAGGTGGGCTCAGGACCACCACAGTGACCGGGTGGTGCTTGTCCAGCACCACCATGCGCACATCGGCTCGGTGATGGCCGAGAACCACCGAACCGACCCCGTGATCGGGTTCAGTTTCGACGGTACCGGCTACGGCACCGATGGGACCGTCTGGGGTGGTGAGATCCTCGTGGGCGACCTCACCGGTTTGCACCGGGCCGGGCATCTCGGTAGCGCACAGCTCGTCGGAGGCGATGCCGCCGTCAAGCGCCCCTACCGGATGGCACTGGCGCATCTGTTTGCAGCTGGAATCGGCTGGGACGGCCGGATCCCCGCTGTGGCCGCAGCGAGCGATGAGGAGCGGAGGATCATCCACCAGCAACTGACGGCCGGGTTGAACACCGTCGAGACGACCAGCGTCGGGCGTCTCTTCGACGCCGTTTCTTCGATCGCCGGGGTATGTCACGAGGTCAGCTACGAGGGGCAGGCAGCCATCGAGCTGGAGGCCCTGGGAAGTCCCGACGCCGAGGGCAAATACCGGTTCGATCTCATAAACAGCGAGGATGTCTTGATCATCGACCCCGGAGCCGTCGTGGCCGCCGTCGCCGGCGACGCCGCCGCCGGGGTGCCGGCAGCGATCATCAGTACCAGGTTCCACCGGGCGCTGGCGGCGGTGATAGTTGCCGCTGCCGAGCACATGCGACGCAAGTACCATATTGACATGGCCGCGCTGAGCGGCGGGGTGTTCCAGAACGTCACCCTGCTCGAAGCAGCCAAACGCGGTTTGGAAGAGGCAGCCTTCGGTGTGCTGACCCATCGACTGGTCCCTCCTAACGATGGCGGGCTCGCTCTCGGCCAGATCGCCATCGCAGGAAAGAGGTAAACACTATGTGTCTTGGGATTCCCGGCAGAGTCGTCGAGGTCTACGAACAGGACGGAACCCGGATGGGGAAAGTCGATTTTGACGGGATCATCAAGGAGATCTGCCTGTCGTTCGTACCCGAAGCAGAGGTTGGTGACTACACGATCGTTCATGTGGGGTTTGGCATCACAAAAGTCGATGAGGAGTCTGCTCATGAGACTCTTGCCCTGATGAAGGAGATGGGTGTGCTTGCAGGGGAGCTCGATGCCAACGTTGCCCTCGCCGAGGAGGAGGCCATCGCGAACGGTGAGGATCCATCATGAAATATCTCGACGAGTACCGTGACCCGGAGCTGGCGAGGAACCTCTTCGACGAGATCGACCACATCACGACCCAGCCGTGGGTGCTGATGGAGGTGTGTGGCGGCCAGACGCACTCGATCATACGCAACGGCATCGACAAGCTTCTCAACGAGAGCATCGAGCTGGTCCACGGCCCGGGCTGCCCGGTGTGCGTTACCCCACTCGACACGATCGACAAGGCGCTGGCCATCGCCGCCAGAGACGGTGTCATCTTCTGCTCGTTCGGCGACATGCTGCGTGTGCCGGGTAGCGAGAGGGACCTTTTCCAGGTCAAGGGTGATGGTGGTGACGTCCGCATCGTCTACTCACCGCTCGATGCCGTCAAGATCGCCAAGGAGAATCCGGACAAGGAGGTTGTCTTTTTCGGTATCGGCTTTGAGACCACTGCTCCCGCCAACGCGATGTCGGTGTATCAGGCCAAGCAACTCGGGCTGACGAACTTCTCGATGCTGGTCTCTCACGTGCTGGTGCCACCGGCCATCCGGGCGGTGTTGAGCTCGCCCGTAAACCGGGTCCAGGGGTTCCTCGCCGCCGGTCACGTGTGCTCCGTGATGGGCTTTTCCGAGTATGTGCCGATCGTCGAGGAGCACCAAGTACCGATCGTGGTCACCGGGTTCGAGCCGCTCGATGTTCTCGAAGGGATTCGCAAGACCGTCTCCCAGCTCGAAGCAGGAAGGGCCGAAGCCGAGAACGCATACACACGGGCGGTCAACTTCGAGGGCAACAAGGCGGCGCAACAACTCATTGCCGATGTGTTCGAGGTAACCGACCGCAACTGGCGTGGCATTGGGATGATTCCCGGCAGCGGCTGGGAGCTATCGGAAAGGTATGCCGACTGGGACGCCGCCCTCCGCTTTGAGGTCGGCGACATCGACACCAAGGAACCGGAGATCTGCCGATCCGGCGAAGTGCTCCAGGGTCTGATCAAACCCAACGAGTGCGAGGCGTTTGGCACACTCTGCACACCCCGCAAACCGCTCGGTGCAACCATGGTTTCGAGCGAAGGTGCCTGTGCCGCCTACTACCAGTACGGACGCTTCGTCGAGATCGAAGGGGTCAAGACATGACGGATGGTAAAGCAACCATCGATGGGTGGGCTTGCCCGATGCCGCTCCGAGACCAGCCGAACATCGTCATGGGTCACGGCGGTGGAGGAAAACTCTCCTCCGAGCTGATCGAGCACCTGTTCCTGCCGGCGTTCAGCAACCCGCACCTCGACGGTCTTGGTGACGCCGCGGTTGTGGAGTTCCCCCCCGGCCGGGTGGCAATGTCCACCGACAGTTTTGTGGTCCGGCCCCGTGTCTTTCCGGGCGGCAACATCGGTGAGCTAGCCATCAACGGGACCGTCAATGACGTGGCCATGACAGGCGCTGTCCCCAAATACGTCAGCGTGGCGATGATCCTCGAGGAGGGGATGCCGATCGACGAGCTGGCGTGGCTGGTACAGGCAATGGCCAAAGCAGCCGAGACCGCAGGTGTACAGGTGGTCACAGGTGACACCAAAGTCGTCGACAAGGGACACGGTGACGGGGTGTACATCAACACCACCGGTGTCGGCGTATTGCGGGACGGGATCGATGTGCACCCTCGCAACGTGCAACCGGGCGACGTGGTGCTGGTCAGCGGCACCATCGGTGACCATGGCATGGCCATCATGAGCGTTAGGGAAGGGCTCGAGTTCGAGTCGACGATCCGCTCGGACACCGCCGCCCTCAACCATCTGGTGGCCGCGTTGCTCGACGGCGGGATCGACATCCGGGCGATGCGGGACCCGACCCGTGGCGGCCTGGCGGCGACCCTCAACGAGTTCGCCGCCGCGGCCGGAGTCGGTGTCGTCGTCGACGAGCCCAACTTGCCGGTCAACCGGGCGGTGGCCTCGGCATGCGAGCTGCTGGGGATGGACCCTTTCTACGTAGCCAACGAGGGCAAGGTCGTAGTGGTGGTGCCACCGGATCAGGAGGCGCCCGCCCTCGAGATCATGCACAGCAACGAGCTCGGTAGACAGGCGGTGAAGATCGCCGACATCGTCGACGCCCACCCCGGAGTCGTCGTAGCCAGAACCGCCATCGGCGCAACTCGCGTCGTCGACACACAGGTAGGAGAGCAGCTGCCCCGCATCTGCTGAGATGCAGGCGACGGTGGGCACCTGTTGGTGCCGATAAGCTGTCGATAAAGGCGCGGTGCGGTTGCGCCGATGTACCCGATACACATCCGGCCCGGCCATGACTATGAAGGGGGTGGCTGCCGTGGATGAAGCCATTGACTTGCGTGGCGATAGCCATGGCGTCCCGGCCCACCGGGCTGCCGATGCCCGTTCGCGCTTTCTCGTCAACACAAGCCGGGAGATCCGCAACCGGGTCAATGAAATCATCAGCCACTCCGGTGCGCTGCTCGACACATCGCTCACCCTGGGACAACGCGGCGCCCTTGTGTCGGTGCAACAGTCTGCCGATTCGTTGCTGACCCTCGTCAACGACCTGTATGACGTCTCGCGGCTCGAGGAAGGCGACTTCATCCTCGAGGACACCCCGTTCCTGCTTCGCCGGACCGTCGACCACCTCATGAAGCTCATGTCCCCGCACGCCGCCGAGAAGGGTCTCCAGCTAACCCACGAGTTCCAGGCAGGTCTGCCCGATTGGCTGCAAGGCGACCCGGGACGGTTCAGGCAGATGATCGCCAATCTCGTCGAGAACGCGATCAAGTTCACTACCGTCGGGGCAGTTCGGGTCTCCATCACCGGTGAGCGCAACATCAACGGTTATCTCGATCTGCATGTCGACGTAGCCGACACCGGAATCGGGATACCGGAGGACGCCAGGGAGCGAATCTTCGAATGGTTCACCCAGGGCAATACCGAAACCTCCCGCAACTTCGGCGGTATCGGGTTGGGTCTACCGATCGCCGCCAAGCTTGCATCCAAGATGAATGGACGAATCTGGTTGGAGAGCAAGTCCGGCGTCGGCAGCACGTTTCACTGCGACGTCTCGCTCATGCCGGGTGAGGCGCCCGATGAGACGCAGAACGTCATCGACGCATTCCGGGCGGCATCGGAGGAACTGCCCGTGCTGGTCATCTCCGACATGGAGGAGGAACGACGTCGGCTGGTCACCGCACTCGGCGACAACCGCATGTCGCCAATCGCGGTGGCACATCTGGAGCCTGCTTTCAGCGCATTCCAACGTGCGGCCGAGCGAGGCAATCCGATCAAAGCTGTCGTCTTTGCCGTGGGCGAGGATCCGTTCCACGTCTACACCAGGTTCCGATCGGCATTCGTCGAGCGAATCCCGGTGGTGGTGACGGTTCCATCGGGCCGTCGGGGAGACGCCAATTTGTGTCGTGAGCTGGGTATCGCCGGTTACCTCTCCGGGTCGTACGACCCGAGTGACGTATCCGACATGGTCAAGGCCGTTGTCGAGCTGCACCGGCGCGGTGACGCAACGCTTGTGACACGGCACTGGTTGCGGGAGGGCCGGAGCAGCCTCAAGGTGCTGCTTGCCGATGACAGTCCGACCAACCTGAAGCTCACGACCCGTATGCTGGAGAATCGGGACCACACGGTGACCGCCGTCGAGAACGGGAAACTCGCCTTGGAGGCGCTGCGCCACCATGACTTCGACGTGATCCTGATGGACCTCCAGATGCCGGTTATGGACGGGATCGAGGCGACCGCCGCCATTCGGGCCGAAGAGGGCCCCAGGGGCAGGCGGTTGCCGATCATCGGTCTGACTGCCTACCACAGCGCCCAGGTGTGTCTCGATGCCGGGATGGACGGTCATCTCGCCAAGCCATACCGCCCACAGGATCTCTTTGCCGTAGTCGAGCAGCTTGCCGGCAAGCCCTCAGGACACCAGCCAAACGGCGGTACCGGCTAACCACGATTCAGTTACGATCTGGGTCTATGGCACCCCCCACAGCGACGCCCGATCGCCGTATCCGAGGTCTCTCGTGGTCCGTGTTGTGGCTCACCGTTGCCGTTGTCATCGGAGGAGCGCTCGTTCGGGCCACCGACTCGGGGGCAGGCTGTGGGGAATCGTGGCCGATCTGTGGGGGACGGCTCATACCCGACATCGGCACACACCACACCGCCATCGAGATCAGTCACCGGTTGATGACCGGGCTGCTCGGCATCGTGCTGGTGACATTGTTCCTAACGGTGCGACGCCGCTTCGCCAGGACCCATCGCTTGCGTCGCGCCGTGTCTGCCGCCGGGATCCTGTTGATCGTCGAGTCCCTGCTCGGAGCGTCGCTGGTGCTGTTCGGCTGGGTCGAGTACGACGCATCGATTGCCCGGCTGATTGTTGTTCCGATCCATCTTGTCAACACCTTCTTGCTGGTGGGGTCGATGACGCTTGTCGTCTATATCGCCGGCGGGGGACGTCCCTTCAGAGTCAACCTGGGCAGTATCCGCAACAAGCTCATCGCGACGTCGCTCGTTGTCATTCTCGTCATCGGCGCTACGGGTGCACTGAATGCACTCGCGGACACTCTCATCCTGTCCGGTCACTTGCGCGAGTCCTCCCCCGGCGAGGTGTTGGTATCGGAACCGGTGTTGCGTCAGGTGCGCACCATCCACCCGTTCACCGCCATAATCGGCGGGCTCATCTTGTTCATGCTGGCTCGTTACCTGACTGCAAACGCCGAGCGAAGGGTCCGTCTCCTGGGCTCTGCGGTGCAGGGCATCATCTGGCTCCAGTTCATCCTTGGCCTGCTCAACGTGGCTCTGGAGGTACCGCTGGAGATCCAGCTGGTTCACCTTTTCGTCGCCGACGTACTGTGGATTGCTTTTGTGATGATCTCGTTTTTTCTGCTCGGCGAGCAGTCGGATGAACTCATCTCGGCTCGAGCGGAATCCACATGACCAGTCCCGCGGTTCGTATCACCAATCCTCGCACCGACACATCGGTCGTGAAGACCTACGTCGAGCTGATGAAGCTGCGCATCGTCGAGTTGCTGCTGATCACGACTCTGCCTGCGATGGTGGCTGCCGCGGGCGGATGGCCGGGATGGTGGCTGGTAACTGCGACCTTGCTCGGGGGGACCATGTCGTCGGCGGGAGCGAACGCTATAAACCAGGCCATCGACTCCGACATCGACGGTTTGATGCGACGAACCCGTGGCAGGCCACTGCCAACGGAACGGCTCTCGCGGCAGGCAGTCGTCATCTTTGGCTCGTCGCTGGGTGCAGCCGGTTTCTTCTGGCTGTGGCTCACGACGAACCTGCTGGCCGCCACCCTCTCGACGGTCGGGCTACTGGTGTACGTGTTCATCTACTCGCTGTGGCTCAAGCGCGCCACCACCCAGAACATCGTCATCGGCGGTGCCGCCGGTGCGGTCCCGGCCCTCGTCGGCTGGGCGGCGGTGAACAACACCGTCGAACTTCCTGCCTGGATCATGTTCGCCATCGTGTTCTTCTGGACACCACCCCATTTCTGGGCTCTGGCGGTCCGCTACCGGGAGGACTACGAGCGGGCGAGGGTGCCGATGCTACCGGTCGTGGTGGGGCCACGGCGGACGCTGGACCACATGGTCGCTTACACCGTGGTGTTGATCGGGATGACGCTGTTGCTCTACGCGACCGGGCCGGTGGGATGGGTCTATCTGTCCTGTGCGGTGATAGCAGGGACCGGCTTTTTTGCCGGCACCCTCGCCGTGAGGGATCACCCCGAGGCCGCCATGAGGTACTTCACGTATTCCAACGTGTACCTGAGCGTCATCTTCGTTGCCATCGCCGTTGACGTGCTGGTGCTGAGATGAGGGATCTGGCGCTCGTTGTCGGGACGTTGCTTGCGGGAATCGGTCTTGGGCTGATCCTCTGGCGCGAGCTGGCGGGTGCAGCCGATCGGCGTATGGTCGGTCCGGTTCGCGACACGGTTGAGGTGCTGGCACCGGTGCTGGCTTCGGTGGCACTGGTCGTCTGGGTGTGGCTGGCCCGCTAGCGAGCCGTCCCATGCTCGAGCGTCGTATCGCTGTTTGTGTGGTCTTACATGTGGTTCTCGCCAGTCGACAGGGGAGCGCAACCACCCCGAAGGAGTGAGTTGGTTTTGACCCGTGTGATTGAACCTGAAACGGATCGGTGGGCGATTTCCGCGCTCGCAGCCGCCCCGGCTGCTGTCATACGAATGGACTATTCCGCGATCGCGGCATTCTGCGCCGACCAACGCGAGCGTGGCATAACGGATGTCGCCACGTTTCTGGCGGAGCCCGGCCGTCTCGGCGAGTTGCTCAGCACCATCCGGGTGACGGCTGTCAACGACTTCATTGTGCGCGAAGCAGACGCTGCCGGACCGGAGGAGCTGGTTGGCCCTTTGGGTCCTGAGTTCCACCCCTACCTGAGCCCGGATTCCCTCGTAGCTCAAATCGACGCCGTCTTCAGGGGGCAGCGATCGATCCAGACCGAGTCCACGGCGAGAAACTGGGCGGGACACGAGGCGTGCCGCACCCTCAACTGGGCGGCGGGCACTACCGACGGTTTGCCCGACTATTCGGATGTGCTGGCGATCGTCACGACTACTGCACGCCCGCCTGCTGACACCGTCGACCACTTCGCCCACCGAGAACAGCTCGAAGCTCTCATCGAGATCGGCGCTCAGCTCACCACAATTCTCGAGCCCTCCGTCATCTTCGACAAGGTGCTGCGAACGATCGACGATGTGGTCCACCCTGCCAACGCAGCCCTGTTGCTCATCGACCAGCAAGAGCAGGCAATCGTGGGTCGGGCAGGCGCCTACGGAACCGAGCTCGAGTTCGATCTGGTCATGTCGGGTCTCGCCGCACGCGCAATGGCGGCGGGAGTCGCACTCATCTCAGACGACATCTCGCAGGAGACCGGTTTTGGCGAACCGGCGCGCTCACAGGCTCTGGCTCGGCCCGGATGGTCGCAGATCGCGGCGCCCATCGTGTCGTCCGGCGTGCCGATCGGCGTCATCGTGCTCGAGTTCGGCCCGAACGATCACGGGCCGACCCCGGAGGCGGCGTCGCTGATCGCCACCCTGGCCCAGCAGGCGGCTGTGGCGATTAGAAACGCGGACGTGTATGGCGAGCTGGCTGCTGGCCACACTGCGCTCCAGGAAGCCCACGACGAGCTGAAACAGACACAGTCGCGGCTGCTCAGCGCACAGAAGATGGAGGCCATCGGCTCCCTGGCCGCCGGCATCGCCCACGAGATCAACACACCCATCCAGTACGTGAGCGACAACATCTCTTTCCTCTCGGATGCGGCGAGGGCCTTGCTTGCGGTCATCGAGGAGGCCGGACCACTGGTGAGGGCTCTAGAGGAACGGGGTGACGGCGGTCTGGCGACTTCCTATCTCTCCGCGCTCGATGGTGCGGACCTCGATTTCATTGCCGAGGAGATTCCGGATGCGTTCGAGCAGACACAGGAGGGGATAGAGCGGGTAGCTGAGATCGTGCGGGCAATGAAGGAGTTTGCACATCCCGGTTCCGACGAGAAGGCCAGCATCGATATCAACCGGTGCATCGAAACCACGGTGCAGGTGGCAAAGAACGAGTGGAGGTATGTGGCGGACGTCAACCTCGATCTCGATCAGGGGCTACCTCGGGTGCCTGCCCTGACCGGCCCGTTCAACCAGACCCTCCTGATTCTCATCGTCAATGCGGCTCAGGCGCTCGGCGAGATGGAGCATCGTGGACCGACGGGCAAAGGGACGATCACCATATCCACCCGAACAGAGGGCGACAACGCGGTCGTTCGGGTGGCCGATAACGGCCCAGGCATACCCCCCTCAGTGGTTGAGCAGATCTTCGATCCCTTCTTTACGACAAAGGACGTTGGCAAGGGATCGGGACAGGGCCTGTCCATTGCACACTCGGTGATCTTCGAGCGGCACAACGGGACGATTTATGTTGAGAGCGAGCCGGGGGAGGGTGCAACGTTTGTCATCGAACTGCCGCTCCTGGCCGACTATGCGGATGCCGGAAGGACGAAGGCGTAGCGGTCCGGCACGGCTGGGACCCGATCCGGTTTGAAACCGACGGTGGTGAAGTACTCCTCTTTGGCGGGCGTGTCCGCTCTGGTCCAGGCGCAATGGCAGCGCGAGGTCATGAAGATCCCCGACTCGTGCGAATACAGCCAGCGGGCAAGTTTGAAGTCGCGGTATTGCGGGATCACGTAGTCGATCAGGATCTCGAATGAGCTGTCGCCATGCACGTTGGCGATGAGCACCCCGGCCGGGACCATGTCACGTAGCAGCAGCACGGGGAGCGTCTTTGGGCCGGGGATGTATTGGAAGCCCGAGTTGTGCCCCGCTTCGATATCCCTCGCGTAGAAGTCGAGGAAGTACTCGAGGTACCGGGAGTCGGGGTCGACCTCCAGTAGCTTGAAGACCTCGCTCTTCCTGCGGACCAGCTTGCGCAGGAAATAGGTGTGGATGGCAGCGGCAACCACGTTCACCACGGCGATCGGGTAGGCCTCGATAGCGAGGCTATAGACCAGGAAGGTGGCGGAGGCTACCAACCCGACGGTCCGCAGCCGAAGGATCGACTTCTGCATCAACGAGAGGATGACCAGCGCCGAACCGGCGTAACCGACTGCTTCGATCCAGAATGCGCTCACGCGGGCAGAGTAGCCACCCGCTTCGCTACCTTGGCTACACCATGGCGAGGGACACGGCACCGATACGGGAGGATGAGCGCTTCGACGAGACACGCGTTGCCGGGTATCTGCGTGAGCATCTCGGCGAGCTGGTCGGGCGTGGGGAGATCGTATTCGACCAGTTCCCCGGTGGCGCGGCCAACCTCACCTACCGGGCCGTTGCCGGCGACACCGAGCTCGTGCTGCGGCGGGCACCACACGGTCGGGTCGCCAGAGGTGGCCACGACATGAAGCGTGAGCACCGGGTGCTGTCCCGTCTGTGGCAGGCCTACCCGAAAGCGCCTCGGTCGTATCACTTCTGCGAGGACCCGGAGGTGATGGGCAAGCCCTTCTTCGTCATGGAGCGCCGCCACGGGTGGGTGATTCGGCAAAAGTGGCCGGAGCCCTACGAGGATGCACCCGATCGGCAACGGAACCTGGCCGGGTCGCTGGTGGACTCACTCGTTGAGCTGCATCTGGTCGACCCCGCATCGGTCGGCCTCGAAGACTTGGGTCGACCGGAGGGGTTTGTCGAGCGGCAGGTGACCGGGTGGACCCGGCGGTGGGAAGCGGCCAAGACGCGTGAGGTGGGCGACATGGAGACCGCGGCGGGTCTGCTCGGATCGCGGCAGCCGCCACCCGGCCCCACAACGCTGCTCCACAACGACTTCAAACTCGACAACACGATGGCATCGGACGAAGACGAGATCGTCGCCGTGTTCGACTGGGACATGGCCACCCGGGGCGATGCGCTAGTCGACCTGGGAACGTTGCTGGCCTACTGGCCCGACCCGGATGCGCCGACATATCCGATCTTCGGCGAGTTCTCAGTCTCGTTGTCGGCGGTGATGAGCAAGGCCGAAGTGGCGGAGCGCTATTGCGGAGAGACCGGATTCGACCTGCGCCATGTCCGGTACTACGAGGGTCTGGCACTGTTCCGGATCGCGGTGATAATCGAGCAGATCTACGCCCGCTACGTGAGAGGGCAAACCTCCGACGACAGGTTCGCCCGATTCCAGCCGATCGCCCCGGTTCTGGCCGGCGCAGCTTGTGAGTTACTCGACTAGTCGCCCGACGATCATGAAGAAGCTCTCGTCGGACATGTCATAGCTGTCCGGGTCGAGAGTGATGTTCTCGCGGGCCGAGCCACCAACGGCGATGATCGAGTTTTCCCCGACTGCCGGGGTTGAGTTCCACCACCATCGATCGACGTCCCCCAGCAGTGCGATCTCCTCGACCTCGTGCCACAGTTCACCGTCAGCCGACAGGTAGACCCACGCGGGTCTGCCGGTATCCAGCGCGCCAAACGCGGCAAGACCGAAGGGGCCGGAGGTGATGCCCGTTGCCAACACCGGACCGCCGCTCTCGGTCGTAAGCTGTCGCCAAACGGCACCGTCGCTCGAAGTCCATGTAGTCGTGGACCAGAAGGCGCATTCCTCACCCAATGCCGTATCGGTGCACTGGAGCTCCACTCCCGGCCCGACGACGAAGTACCGCCCGGCGTGGTGCCGCGGGTTCGAAATGTACTGGGCGTTGTTGAGAGTGATGGTCTCTGTGAGCAGCACCCACTCTTGACCGTCGTCGGTGGTCCAGACCGATACGGACCCGGTCAGGCCATCGGTGGCGAACGCGGCGAATCCGTCGTCACCGGCGACGATCTCGATCCAGCGTAGGGAAGAACCGGGGTCGGGGAGCGGGGGCAGCGATGCCTCGGTCACTTTCAGATCGGGCCCGACGCTGAGGAGAACCGCGTCCTGGGAGACCTCGCTGAGTTCCCACGCCAGCACCAGAGCCAGGTCGTCACCGACGACCGCCGGGTCGTAGTAGTCGACCGAACCTTCGACCGGGAAGGGAATCGGTGTCCAATCGCTGCCGTCGAAGTAGACCAGAGCGTCCGTGTCCGGCGCCGACCGCACGTTGGCGAGCGCCCCATCGCCAAATGCGCTGACACCCCATATCTCATCGATGTAGTCCGGGAGCTCTGTCTGCTCCCAGTCCAAACCGTCGCCCGAGAGGTACACCACCGGCTCGAATGGGCCACTCGGGGTGCGCAAAGATCCGGTGAGTACATACCCGAGCGGTGACCAGGTGATAGATGGGCCAAGGACCGATTGGAACTCCTCCGGTTCCAGCCAGCTCCACTCCATTGTCCCGAGCAGCGTCTCAACCGTCTTGGTCTCGCCGGGTTGCAGAAGCCGGGAGACGTATTCGCGGGCCGCGGCGACATGATCCACAGCGGATGTCGTCGTGATGACCAACTCGTCGGCGTCAGCGAGCAACGTGGCCAGCTGCTGCCACACTGTCTCCGATCCGACGGGATGCACAGATACGCCGGCGAGCACCCCGCCGCTTACTCGAACGTCGGCTCGACCTCGGCCGTCGGTGAGCCCAAGCGCTGAGAGTAGGTCGGAGTTCACGGTGTACAGGCACACCGCATCAACCCGGTTGGTGGTCGACAGAGCGGCGCTGGCGGAGCACTCATCGATGGAGACCGAGGTGTTGAGGTTGGTGAGATAGCCCATCGTCTCGGTCACCCGGTTCCGGTCCAGGTTGCCTGCATCGTCCCACCAGCCGGGATCCGTGTTGCCGAGCGACGGCAGATCCAAGGGTGTCCCGGGGCTCTCTGCCGGGAGGAGGCTCAGCATCAGATCGGTGTCACCGGTGTTGATCGCACCGACATACGCTTCGATCAGGGCGATGCCGGCTTCCTCGACAAGTGTCGTGTCCCACGTTGCCCGCCATGCCTGGGTGATGTCGCCGCCGGATGCGAGCATCGCGACCACACCACCATTCGTGGTGATGTGGTAGCTGGACGAGGTCGCCGGCAGGATCTCGCGAGACCAGGTGGCGCCGCCATCGCCCGAGGCCCACACGATCGTCTGGGGTGCGGCAAACCCGTCCATCGCGCCGGTGATGACGATGCGGGAGCCGTCGACGGCGATCCGCTGGGCAAGGAGGGTCGTGGGAAGCTCGCGGGGGACGCCCGTTGGCAAGAGGTTGGAGTAGTTGAGACCGCGGACTTCCACACCGGCGTCGATGATTTCCTCGACCACGACCGATCCGAAGTCGGTCTGGAGCGTTGTGCCCTCGGTGACCGTCACCGTCGTACCGCTCAGCCGGAGCTCTGCGGTCGGATTGTTGCCGGGTGCTGTGCTGGTGACTGTGAGCGAAACGTCCCGTGCAGAGAACGCTGCGGTGTCAAGCAAGAGCCGCCGCCACGAAACACCATCGGGCGACTCCCACAGGGCCGGCTCGAGGGAGTATCCACCCGCGGATTCGACGGGTACGTGGCCGACGGCCATCAGGTGGTCCCCGTCCACGGTGACGTCTGTGATCGTGCCGGGCTCGTCGAATGAGGCGACCTGAAACGATAACGCCCCGTTCTCCAAGCGGTACATGGCCTGGAATACGCCCTGTTCGGTCGTCGACAACCCGAACACGTAGTACGTATCGTCGACGCCCACCAAGCCGCTGGCGCTACCGGGGGTGAGTCCGGCGAGCGGCCCCACATGCTCCCAGTCGAGGCCGTTGGTGGATGTCCACCCGGCATACCCGGATTCGTCTTCCGTGACGGCGAAGAGTTGCGATCCCGCCGCGAGGCCGACGAGCTGCCCTGCGTCGGGGTTGAGGATGCCGTGGTAATCCCACGTCTGTGCCGGGTGGTCGGACGTCCAGATACCGACCTGTCGGTTGTCGAGACCGGCACCACCGAGCGCGACGAAACCGCCGTTCCACGCGACGATTTCTTCGATGCTGGTTGGCCCGTCGGGCCGGTAGATGGTGATGGCCGGGTTCCACATCGAGCCGCCTCGCGACCACCAAACCGTCGCACCCGCGTCCGAGGCGCCGCCGGCGAGGTAGAGGCCGTCTTCGTAGACGAGATCGTTCACCTCCGCCGAATCGTCAAACGGAACCAACTCCCAGCTGAGGTTGCCATCGTTCTCGGGGACGGTCCGAAAGTCGAGATTCTCAGGCTCGATCGCGGCAATCGGCGGCGCCGCGGTTGTTGTTGTGGGTGTGAGCTCGGTTGGCCGAGTGGCGGCGACAAATACAGTGAGCAGGCCCAGCAAAACGGCCCCGGGCAGCAGCCAGGGCATCCGCCGGGGCTCCCGCTCCGATGGCTCCTCCGGACGGCCCGACCCGGGGGTCAGGACGCGTACGGCAGGTTCTTGTGTGCCGTTGCTCACAGCGTCCCCTCTGTACACCGTTGCAATTGTGGGGGACGGTCCCACATATTCCAAACGCTACCCACCCTCACCGGGTTCCGGGCGTGGAGCCGTCGACCACCCGGCCGACGATCATGTAGAAGCGTTCTGAACCCTCCGCGAGGTACGAGTTCGGATCGAGCGTGGACTCGTACGGATATGAGGTTCCCACGATGAGGATGCGGTCGTCACCCACAAGCGGCGTAAAACCCAACGACAACTCGGTTGGAGGGCCGAGCAAGGCAATTCCCGCGACCTCCTGCCATACGTCGCCGTCCGCGGAAAGGTACACGGTCGTTGGCAGACCTCCCGCCGGCTCCTCGCCGCCCGACGTGTCGGCCCATGTTTCGCCGAGTGCGATCATCCCGAGCGGTCCCGATACCACATCGCCCGAAGCCATGACCCCGCCGGTGGAAGTACTGAGTTGGTCCCACTCGGTGCCGTCGATGGAAGACCAGACGCCGGCCCAGGCGCATCTATCACCGAGCGCGGTCTGACCGCAGTCCACCGGGTTGGCCTGCGCGCTGACGAAGTACCGGCCCTTGTGTAAATCCAGGCTCCACGTTTCCGCTCGAGACACAAGGGTGTCATCGATGAGCTGCCAGGTCCGGCCGTCGGCGGTTGACCACAGGGAGCTCTCGCCGGAGTCGGTGTGAGTGACGAGCGCAGCGAAACCGTCCTCCGTATCGACAACCTGGAATCCCGTCGAGTCTCCGATCGGCTGCGGGAGGGTGGCCGGGGTCACATTCAGCTCCGAGTCGATCATAAACAACTCTGTGTCCGTGTCCCCGCCGGCCCAGACCCGTACCAACACCAATGCGGTGTGGTCGCCGGAGGTCACTGTGAGCTGGGAGTTCACCGGATTGACCGCCGGCACACCGATTTGAGCCCAGTCGGTGCCGTCGTAGTAGACGAGGCTCACCCCGTCGTCGGACGACTGCACCGCGATCAGACCATCGACAAAAGCTTCGAGTCCGGAGAGAGCGTTGACGTCGTCTGGAAGGGGTACCTGCTCCCAGTCCGAGGCGTCGTCTGAGGTGAACATCCGTGGGACGTAATTCCCGTCGTCCCAGACGTACCCGACCAGGGTGTAGCCAAGCGATGACCTCACGATCGACGTCCGGCTCAGTGGCCCGAACTCGTCCGGCTCGAGCCAGGTCCACTCGATTGTGCCCAGCGCCGTTTCGACCGTCTTCGTCTCGCCTGGCCGGAGAACCCCGGCCAGGTAGTCGTGAGCTGCGGCGAGGTGTCCCTGTGCCGCATCGGCGGTGAAGGGAGCTTGGATGTCAGAGCCCGAGAGTTGCGACAGCGACACCCATGCCGCTGCCGACGGCGCAATCTCGAGGACGACACTGCGCACCATGCCGTCGCGAACCACGGCGTTGATCCGGCCCTGCCCGTCTTCGATCCCGAAGGCTGCAAGCAGATCCGAGTTCGCCGTGTACACGCACACAACAACGACAACACGATTGGCGCCTGGCGAAGCGGTCGTGGAGCACTCGTCGACCGTCACCGATGTGTTCATAGCGGCGAGATAGTCGGTGACGCCCGTAACTTCTTTCAGATCGAGATCGCCGTCCCCGTCCCACCAAGCCGCCGGGTGATGGCCCAAAGTAGGTATCTCGAAGGTGGCACGTGCCGCGGATTCTCCCTCCGGGAGCGTGCGAATGAGCGCGGTGGCGTCATGGTCGCTGAGCGCCTCGATGTATTCTCTCAGCCGTGCCTCGGCGGTTTCGGCCGGCGGGCGTATGTCCAGGCGTGCGTGCCAGACGCCGGTCCCGTCCCCTCCCGATGCGATTACCGATATGAGGTCTCCATTCAGCGAGATCTCTACCGGGACGCCTACCGAGGAAGGCAGCCACTCCCAACTCCACGTCAAGCCCGCATCGGCGGAAACCCAGAGCATCGCCCGCAGCGGACCAAATCCGCTCGAGACACCTGTGACCAGGATGTCCTCGCCGGCGGCGGCGACCGCGAGAGGAACGAACCATGCCAGGTCGATGGGTTCGCCGACCGAGACGAAGTTGAAGAAATCGTCCCCTCTGAGCTGAATGCCGCGCTCGATGATCGTCTCGACCACGAAGCTGCCGATGTCGGTTTCGATCGTTGTGCCCTCCGCCACCGTTGCTTCCGACTCATTGACACGAATCTCCGCGGAGCGGAAGTCGCCGGGTCTGACCGCGGTGACGGCGATCGTGATGATAGGAACCGGTGGCTGTGTCGTCGTGATCTGTTCCCACTCGATACCGTCCGATGACTGCCATAGCGCGGAGCCGTCGGGACCGCCGACATCACGGTCGCCGATCGCCTGACCGACTGCGACAAATCCATCCTCGGTGATGGTGACATCGGTTACCCCTCCCAGCACTTCGGAGGAGAGGACGGGTTGCCAGTCGATTCCATCCTCCGACCGGAAGATGGCGGCGCTCCCGAAGCTGCGCTGACCGGTCGATTTACCGCCATACAGGTAGTAAGCCTCGTCGTCGCCGACCAGGCCGATGGGTTGAGCCGAGTCGAGACCCGACAGCGATTCGTGTTGCGTCCAGGAGATCCCGTCGGGGGACGTCCACGCCGTTGTCGTCGAGTCGCTTTGGGAGATCGTGAGTAGTTCCGGTCCGGCGGCGATGCCGAGTATCGTGTCCGTGCCGAGGTCGCCCATGTACTCCCAGGTGTCCACCGATCCCTGCGATGTCCAGACACCCGTGCCGCCGGCGACCTCGCCCAGGGCGACCAGGCCCCCGCTCCAGGAGGTCACACAGCAGAGACCCGTCATACCTCCCGGTCGTTCGACGGTCGCAGCAGCCCGCCATGTCGTCCCTGTGGGCGACCACCAGACGTGGGATTGCTCGTCCAGCGTCCCAACGGCGATATGGAGTCCGTCCGAATCGGTCACGGCTGAAATCTCGGCCGCTCCGTCAAATGGTGCCGCCTGCCAGTCACGAGTGAGCTCTGTTTCTTCAGTAGTGCGAGCGTCGACAGTCTGCTGCTCCAAGGCCACGATCGACGGTGCTCTGGCCGTAGTCGACGGTTGGGTCGGGGTGTCGGAAGGGCGGGTGGTGATGAAGAACACGCCCAGCAGACCTACCACCAGCAGGCCGGGCAGGATGAGGCGTGTCGAGCGCGGCTTAGCCTCTACCGGTTCACCCGGCTGATTGTCGCCGTCCTGGAGGAGACGGACCGCCGGTTCCTCTGTGCCGTTGTTCACCACATTCTCTCCGTCTCCAAGCCGAGTCCGGGGGAGACCGCCGATTGTCTATGACGATAAGCGGAATTGGACGGTTCCGGAGACCGTCTGCTTGCCGAGCTCGCCGGCTGGGGGTATCGTGCCCACCAATGAAGGCGACCCACTTCTATTTCGCTTACTTCTTTACCGGGCTCTCGGCCCGGGCAGAGGTTGCGCGCTAGAAGCAGGACGACACGCACCACCGCCCGAAGCCGGGAGAGGCTTCGGGCTTTCTCATGCCTGGAGCCGCCCGGCACAGGAGACAATCATGAGCGACAAGCCGATACTCAAGAGCCACAGACGACCCGAGGTCGAGACCAGCATCATCCCCGTTGGCAACGTGCGGTTCGGGGACGGCTCGTATCCGGTTATTGCCGGGCCGACCGCCGTTGAGAGCGAAGAGCAAATCGTAAACACCGCTCTGTCGCTGGCCGGGTCCGGTGCGTCGCTGCTGAGATCCGGCACCTTTCGCGCCGAGCAGTCGCCGTACACGTTCAAGGGCATGGGCGAGGAGGGTCTGTGGCTTCTGGAGAAGGCTGGGCATGAAGCCGGGCTGCCGACCGTCACCGAGGTGATCGAGTCGGGACATGTCGACCTGGTGGCCGACCACGCCGACATGCTCGAAATCGGCCCCGACAACATGCAGAACTTCGTGCTGTTGCGTGATGCCGGCAAGAGCCAGAAGCCGGTGCTGCTCCATCGCGGCGCGTCGGCGACTATCGACGAGTGGCTGATGGCAGCGGAGTACATCCTGAACGAGGGTAACGGTAAGGTCGTCCTCTGTGAGCGGGGGAGCAGGGGTTTCGATCCACGCACCTCCGACACCATCGACATCTCGGCAGTGCCCGTGGTGCAGCGTCTCTCACACCTGCCGGTCGTCATCGACCCGGCGCCGGCCAACGGAGACGCAGACATTCTCGCTCCCCTGGCGCTGGCGGGCCGCTCGGTTGGCGCCGATGGACTGGTCGTCGCGTCGCATGTCGATCCGGCGGCTTCCAGAGCCGGCAACGGGAGCCAGCTCGATCTCGACGAGTTTGCCCGGCTCATGGACCAGCTCGGTATCCCGTCGCTGCGTGATGAGATCGACCGGGTGGATAGAGAGCTGATCAAGCTGATCGCTCGCCGGCTGCACAGTTCGGTCGAGATCGCCAGGATCAAGGCGACCAGAGGGCTCGAGCTCAGGTCACCCGATCGGGAAGCGGAGCTCATCGAAGAAGCGGTTCGAGACGGGGAAGCCCTTGGCGTGAGCCGTGGCTATGTGGAGGACCTGATGAAAACCGTGCTCGACTACAGCCGGTCGGCCCAGCAGCGGGCGCTGGAGTCATAGGTTGTTCGATGTAGTCATCGGCGATGATGGTTTGCCACGCTGCTGGTGGGGCGACAATCCCGAGATCTATCGTGTCTACCACGACGACGAGTGGGGATATCCGGTCGATGATGACCGTACCCTGTTCGAGAAGCTCTGTTTGGAGGGGTTCCAGGCGGGCTTGAGCTGGCTGACCATTCTCAAGCGGCGGGAGGGGTTCCGGGCCGCGTTCTACAACTTCGAGGTCGACCGTGTCGCCGCAATGACCGATCGGGACGTTGAGCGATTGCTCGGTGACACCGGCATCATACGTCATCGAGGCAAGATCGAATCCACAATCAACAACGCACGTTGCGCCCAGGTGGCTCGTGACGAGCTGGGGTCGCTCGGGGCGTTGGTATGGTCCTACGAGCCCGACCAGCCGACCTCGATTCGCGAGTCGACGACACCCGAGTCCACGGCGCTGGCCCGGCATTTGAAGACGCGCGGGTTCACCTTCGTCGGTCCTACAACCGTTTACGCGTTCATGCAGGCGATGGGAATCGTCAACGACCACCTGCCCGACTGTCACGTCCGAGAGGCAGTTGACGAGGCTCGTGGGGCGTTCGTCCGGCCATAAGGGGTGGGTTTGCGCAGCAAACTCACACGCCGGCAAAGCCGGCGCGACCACTCAGCCGATGCCGTGCATCTCGGGTTTGGCTTCGCGGGCCATCAGGTTGGTGAGTGCTTCGACGGGGCTGGCGTCTTCGTAGAGGACGCGGGCTACCTGGGTGGCGATCGGCATCTCGATGCCATGACGTTCGGCGAGAGCGAGGATGCCGGGGGTGGACTTGACCCCCTCTGCGACCTGGTTCATCTCGGCAATCACGTCATCGAGCTTCTTGCCCTTACCGAGACCGTAACCCACGGTGTGGTTGCGGCTCTTGGAGCTCATACACGTGGCGATCAGGTCACCCATGCCGGCGAGCCCGGCGAATGTGAGGGGTCTCCCACCCATGGCGATCCCTAACCGGGTCAACTCGGCGAGTGCCCGGGTGATCAGCGTTGCCATCGTGTTGTCGCCAAAGCCGAGCCCGTGTGCCATCCCTGCGGCGATCGCCATCACGTTCTTGAGCGCTCCGGCCGATTCGCTGCCGACAACATCATCGTTGGTATAGACCCTGAAGCTTGGTCCCATGAACACCTGTTGGAGAGCCTTTGCCGACTCCTCATCCTCCATGGCGATGACGGTTGCCGCGGGTTGGCCCGACACGATCTCCTTGGCGAGGTTGGGCCCTGTCAGCACGCCGATGCGATCGCGGCGATGATCGCCGAGGACGTCGGCGGCCACCTCGGTCATCCTCATCAAGCTCCCCTGTTCGACACCTTTGGCCAGGCTCACGATCGGTGTCTCAGGCCGGATATGGTCCCTCCCTTGCTCGAGCACCGACCGGAAACCGTGAGAGGGAACCCCAATCACAACCGCACCGGCGTCCGCCAGACACTCGGCGAGACTGCTGGTTGCAATCAGATCATCAGCGAGGATGTGGTCGGGCAGGTAGTCGGGGTTGGAGTGCTCCGAATTGATGGCATCGGCCAGCTCGGGCCGTCTCGCCCACAATACGACCGGACCTTTGGACGCCACCATGTTGGCGACGGCAGTTCCCCAGGATCCCGCTCCTATCACCGCGATCTTCATCAACGCCTCCCGCATTCGAGCTAACCAATCGTAGGCTTCCTGCCGATAGGAAACATGTGGTCCTTGCAATTCGGCGCCACTGCGGGAATTCTTGTGACCGCAGAATCGAAAGAAGAGGCCAGGGTGACGAGAAAAACGTACGTAATTGACACTTGTGTACTGCTCGCCGACCCGCTCTCGCTTCTCCGCTTCGATGAACACGATGTTGTGATCCCGCTTGTAGTTGTCGAAGAGCTCGACCGCCAGAAGACCCGTCCCGACGAGGTAGGGGCGAACGCTCGGCGTGCCATTCGAGCGCTGGAAGAGCTGGGAGCTTCCGAGGCGGGCGGACTACAGGCTCCCACCCGGCTCGACAGCGGTGGCACGATGCGGATCGAGCTGAACGGCACCCATTCGGACCGGCTGCCAAAGGTGCTCGATCCGTCGACTCCCGACCATCGAATCCTCGCTACCTGTCTCAACCTGGTCGACGACGGGATGAACACCGTGCTGGTGACCAAGGATGCATCGTTGCGGATCAAAGGCGCCCAACTCGGTGTCGAGGTCGAGGACTACCGGGCGGATACTGTCCCGGTCGACGAGTCCTATTCGGGTGTTGCAGAGATCGACGTGGATGCGGCGACGATTGATCAGCTCTACTCGGAAGGCAAGACGGTCATCGATGCCAAGGATCTGCTGGTCAACCAGTACGTCATCATGAAGGCGATGGAGTCGCAGTCTGCTGTGGGGAAGGTGATCGACAACGTCGTCGGCACCACCATCGTCCGGGTCCCCGGCTCCCGGCAGGCATTTGGCATCGAGTCGAAGAACGTTCGTCAGGCCTTTGCTCTCGATCTACTCATGGATCCCGATATCACCGCGGTGAGCATGATGGGTCTGGCGGGTACCGGCAAGACGTTCCTGGCGCTTGCCGCCGCCTTGGAGCAGACCCTGGAAGCAGGTCGCTATCGCCGGATCTCGGTGTACCGCCCGCTGGTCGCGGTCGGGAGGCAGGAGGTTGGTTTTCTCCCGGGCGATCTCGACGAGAAGCTGGCACCATGGATGGCAGCCGTCCACGACAACCTCTATGCATTGTTCAGCGGAGATCCCATGTCGGCTAAGGGTGCGATCGACGAGTTGCTCGAACGCCACGTTATCGAGATGGCGGCGGTCACCTACTTGCGTGGGCGTTCGATAACCGACGAGCTCGTGATAATCGACGAGGCGCAAAACTTGGAGTACCCCACGCTAAAGGTGATTCTCACGAGGATCGCCTCCGGGTCGAAGGTGGTCTTCTGCGGCGACCTCACCCAGGTCGACAATCCATACATCTCACCATTTGGAGGCCTGGCTGCCCTCATCGAGAAGCTCAAGGGGCAGTCGCTGTTCGGTCACATCACACTCGAGAAGTCGGTCCGAAGCCCGCTGGCAGAGCTGGCGGCGCACATTCTGTAGTGAGCCGGGCCGCTGCGGCTGGAGCTGCCCATGGAACAGAAGCGAGCCGGCCGATGCTGGTCCCCTACCGGTCACCCCGGCCCCCGGTACCAGCATCCGCCGACCCCTCGTCTCCCTTTCTGATCCCTCCCGAGAGACACTCAACAACGAGCGTATAGAGGACGGAGCCAAGCCGGATTGCTATATCTGTGGATAACAAAAGGACTAGTGCACGTTCGGCTACTCTCCGTGGATGGCTTCCGTATTCACCATGATCATCAACGGCGACCTGCCCGGTCGTTTCGTGTGGAGGGACGACCGCTGCGTAGCCTTTCTGTCCATCAATCCGCTGGCCCCAGGGCATACGCTCATCGTTCCCCGCCAAGAGGTTGACCATTGGATCGATCTCGATCCGGATCTCCATCGGCACATCATGGACGTCAGCAGAAAGCTCGGCAGGGCGCTCCACCTCGGTTTCAAGCCCAGCAAGGTTGCCTTGATGATCGCCGGTCTAGAGGTGCCGCATGCACATGTCCACGTCGTCCCGATCGAAGGCGTGCACGACCTCGATGCCGACAATGCCAATCTCGCACCAAACCCCGACGCGCTGGATGCCGCCGCCGACAGGATCCGGGCGGCGCTACGGGCACTCGAATACACCGAGGTCTCGGATTAGGAGGAGCGGGGGAGTACCAGCTCGAAGGTGGCCCCCGGCTGTGCAGGATCCGAAGAAGCGGTGATGTCACCACCGTGGCTCCGGGCTAGGGTCCGGGCGATGTTGAGCCCGATCCCGGTGCCCGCCCGGGTGTTGTCGAGCCGGGTGAAGCGCTCAAAGATGGTCTCCAGGTCCCGCTGGGGGATTCCCGGCCCGGTGTCGGTGACCGTGACCCGGCACCAGCGGTCATTCGCCTGTCCTGACACGGTCACCGTTCCTCGATGTGACGAGTGACTGAGTGCGTTTCCTAGGAGATTGGTCAAGGCTTGTGCGATGCGATCGCCGTCTACGTGCACAGGCATCGGGCCTCCCGATGAGACGCGGAGCTCGACATCGTTGATCTCGTACTGGGGCCGCAGCGTATCGGCCACCCGATCGACGATGTCAACCAGATCGAGCGGGGCCATATCGAACTCGATGGCGCCCTCCTGAGCCTTCGAGAGAATGGACAGGTCCCGGGTGAGCTGCTTCAGCCGGTGCGCCTCCGCGGCCACAGCCTCGTAGGTTTCCCGCGCCGCGGGCAGAACTCCGTCGATGAGACCTTCCATATATCCCTCGATTGTCGAGAGGGGGTTCCGTATCTCATGGGCCAGGTCGGATACGAGGCGGGCGCGGGTCTGCTCGGTTCGCTCGAGCGAGTCGGCGAGTGTGTTGACGGACTCAGCGAGATCGGCGAGCTCGAGTTCGTCCGGAACCGGGACTCTCACGGCGTAGTGCCCGTCGGCGAGTTTGCTTGCACCCTCCTTGATGGCGGTGAAGGTACCCAGGAGGCGACGGGTGAGCCACCATCCGAGCAGGAGGGCGATCACCAGCCCGATGGCGAACGCAACGAACAATGCCATGGTCAATGCCCGGTCGTAGTCCGCTTGTATCTCGACCGGTATCTGGCTTCGATCCGTCGACTGGGCCAGCGCACCGGCGGCATAGATGCCTGTGGTGGGAGAGAACGAGTCGATCGTCGTCGTGGCGCGTGATTGATTGGCGTCGTTGCCCTGGTTCTGGTTGCCCTGACGGTCTCCGGTCTGGCCGCCGGGACCCGACGTACCGGTGCGCGGGCCGATCGTCGATCCGGTGGGCGTCGGTGTCGACGTCGCGGGATTGGACGAGCCATCTGTGGCTGTCGTCGTTGTGGTGCCGTCCCGGTTGACCTGTCCCCGTCCGGGGGAGGTGTCCGTGTCGGTGTTGCCGGTATCGCCTTGCGGCCCGCGCCCGAGCCGCTGCTGGACTGCTTGTTCGAAGAACCGGGGGACGAGGACCTGAACGGTCACAAAAGCGGCACCGGTGACGGCGAGTACGACAAGCAAGTACGAGAGGATCAGGCGGCGGCGTAGCGTTGGTCTGCCCCGCATCAGGACTCTGGGATGAACTTGTAGCCAACACCCCTGACGGTGCCGACGAACCTGGGCTCACCGGCATCATCACCCAATGCCTTGCGGAGTTTTCGTACGTGTACGTCGACCACCCGCTCGTCGCCAAAATAGTCCCAGCCCCAGATCGACTCGATCAGCTGCCTCCTCGAGAAGACACGGCCCGGCTGTGCCGCCAATGCAGCGAGAAGATCGAACTCGAGGGTGGTCAGCTCTGCGGCCTCGTCTCCGACGGTGACGCGGCGGCGCCCGAGATCAATCGTCAGGCCCGGAAACTCGAGCCGGTCGTTGTTCTCGGCGCCGGTGGCACGGCTGCGACGGAGCACGGCCTTGATGCGGGCCACCAGCTCCCGCGGACTGAATGGCTTGGTCAGATAGTCGTCCGCGCCGATCGACAGACCGATGAGCTTGTCTACCTCGTCCGAGCGGGCGGTCAGCATTACCACATACACGTTTGAGAACGTCCTGATCGTGCGCAGCGCTTCCACCCCGTCGAGGACCGGCATTCCGACATCGAGCACGATCAACTCGGGGCTCGCCGAGCGTGTCATCTCCACGGCTTGCTCACCGTTCTCGGCCTCGAGAACCTCATGTGCCTCCTTCTCGAGGTAGGAGCGGACCAATCTCCGGATCGAGGCCTCATCGTCGACAACCAGGATCTTGCTCATAGGCGGATGTTAAGCCGAAGCCGGGGCGGGCAAATTGCTGTGTGGGGACCCGCCGGGGCGGATCCCCACACAGCTGCCTCGTATCCGGGTTAGCGCCCGTTGCCACCGGCACTGCGATGCTGCTGGCCGGTGCCATCCAGGGGGGCGGTCCCGTCCCCCGGCCCTTCACCGTCGCAGTCGCCGTCTTGATAGTCGTAGCCGTTGCCATAGCCGTCGGCGGTTCCGTCGCCATCACAGTCGCGATCGCAGTCGCCGTAGCCCGGATCCTGAGCCTGGGCCCTGGCGCGGGTCATCGTTCCGTTCTGTGCCGCTGTTCCGTACCGGGCTGCCGTCCCCACCTGAGCCCCGGTCTCGGTTTGTGCCTGTTCCCGCAGCTGAAGGTATGCCTCGGCGGCAAGCTCGGGGTCACGGATCTGAAGCCGATCGCGGTCTTGGAGCAATGTCTTTACCACCGGGGTGGATGTGTCGGCTTCGTCGGCAGCAGTCGAATCGGCCAGAGCCGTCGCCGTCCCACCGATGGTGAGCACCGCGGCCACCGCTGCGACAAGCAATTTGTTCCTCGTCATCTTTCTCCTTTGGAAGCGAGACCCCAATTAGAACAAGAGACGATGAACGCTCTGCGAGCGGCAGTGTGAAGCTTGTGTGAAGCCGAAGAAGGGGCGTCTGCACCGCGCAGACGCCCCTTCGATTTATGCACCGGACTAGCGCCCACCAACATCGATCTGGCGACGCCAGAAGCGGGTGGTTGGGCTACAGGTTGTCGGCGATCCAGTCGGCCGCAACCTGCTCCGGGTCTTCGCCGTCGATACCGATACGGCGATTCATCTCGGACAGCTCCTCGGTGGTCAGCTCCGCGCTCACCCCGTTCAGCGCAGCGACCAGATCATCACCGTATGCATCGACGATCTCCTGCCGGATCACCGGCGTCAGGTTCTCGGCCGGCTGAAGACCCTGGTCGTCCTCGAGCAGCACAAAGCCCTTGGCGGCGATGACGCCATCTGAGGTGAACAGCAGCGCCACCTGGATCTCGTCACCTTCGAGGGCAGCAACAGTCAGCGCACCACCGGCGTCGAGCGGCTTGAACTCAGCGAAGTCGAGTCCGTACACGTCCTGGAGCCCGATCATGCAGAACTCGCGCTCGGGGCACTCGGGAGGACCACCAAAGATGAGGTCGTTGTGGCCGGCAAGGTCGCTGACTGTGGTCAAGCCCAGCTCGCCGGCGGTGTCCTCGCGGACGACGATACCGTTCTTGTCCTGCGCCGGGGCCGGGTCGAGGACCGCAATCCCTGCGTCGGCCCAGGCGTCGGCCAGTGCCTGTGCCGTTGCCGCCGAGTCCGCCGTGGGTGTGCCTCCCAGATAGGAGAGGGCCGAGCCCACGTACTCCGGTACGAGGTCGAGCCCTCCGTCCTCCAGAGCGGCCGCATATATCTCACGGTTGCCCACATTCAGGTTTCGCTCCACCGGGTAACCGGCGGTCTCGAGCACCTGGGCGTAGATCTCGGCGACCAAAGCGTTCTCGCTGAAGTTGGCCGAGCCGATGGTGATGGTCGGGCCGTCCACCATCTCTTCACCTGCGGTCGTTTCGGTGCCGGACGTCGTCTCGGTCACCCCTTCGCCGGAGGTTGTTTCCGTTCCGTTATCTCCGGTTTCCTCACCCGATCCGCACGCAGTCAGCAGCAGAGCCAGCACGACTACGAGGATCGCCCCAAGGAAGCCATTGCGGTTTTTCCGCATGGGTCTCACCCTCTCTCTAGTTGGGAATGCCGTGCACGGTACCCCATGGCAAAGACAAGAAAGACGATTACCCGTGGGCGGGCGGCACCACTTGTTCCGTCGCGCGCGAAAGCCCTCGTGGGACGATGCGTCTCTCCAGTGCCCCCAGCAACAGCTCGGTGCCCACCGAGAGCACCGCAACGAGGATCCCTCCGGCGAGGACGCGCACGTTGTCACGAACCGCGAATCCGTCGATGATGTAGCGCCCCAGACCTCCCCACGCCACCAGCGCCGCCAGCGGCGCAGTCGCTACCACCTGCACAGCTGAGACACGAAGCGCCGCGACGATGACCGGAGATGCCATCGGTGCTTCGATGGTCCACAGCAGCTGGCGTTCTCTCATCCCCATACCACGACCCGCCTCGACCAACGCTGGGTCCACATCACGCACCGCGGTGTAGGTGTTCGTGAAGATCGGTGGCAACGCAAGTGCGAAGAGCGCCAGCAGGGTCGGCCAGAAGCCGAGACCCAGACCCAGCCGGATCGAGATCGGCAGGAACAGAGCCATGATGGCGAAAGACGGGACCGCACGGCCGATGTTCACCACAGCGACCGCCAGAAACCCGCCACGTCTGAAGTGACCGAGCCACAAAGCAGGTGGTAAGGCGATGACCGCCGCCAAGCCGGTGGCGATCACCGAGATCTGGACGTGCTCCCACACCCGGTTGGGGATGCCCGCGGGTCCCGACCAGTTTTCGGCACTGAGAAACCAGTTGACCACATCGCCAACGAACTCCACCTCACATCACCGCCCGGCGGCGGGCCCACGGGGTGAGCAGTCTCTCGAGCCCCAGCAGCAGCAGATCAGCGGTAACTGCCAGCACCACCGACAACACCGTACCGGCGAGAATCTGTGTGGTCCCGATGGCCGAGTAGAACTGTAGGCCGCGCAAGATGAAGAACCCGAGCCCTCCCTGCCCGATCAAGGCGGTGATCGTGATCAGTCCGATCGTGGTGACTGTGGCGATCCGGACCCCGGCGATGATGACCGGCATGGCCAGCGGCAGCTGGATATCGGTGAAGAGCTTTCGCTCGGTGTATCCCATTCCCCGGGCGGCCTCGATTATCGGCTCGGGCACACCGTCGATGCCGGCGACGATGTTGCGAATCAGGATCAGAAGCGTGTAGGAGACGAGCCCGATCTCGGCGGTGAGCAGGGTCAGGCCCGTGATCGGCACCAGGAGCGCAAACAGCGCAAGGCTGGGGATGGCATAGAGAAGACCCGTCACCCACGTGATAGGCGTGTAGGTCTTGCGCCATCGCAGCGCCACGATCGACAGACCCATGCTGATGATCAGACCGATGCCTATTGCGATCCCGGTCAACACGATGTGTTCTTGGGTGGCGGCCCAGAGGTTGTCCAGGTTGCGTCCGACCCAGTCCCAGCGGACGAACGGCTCATCAGCCTGGGCGATCACTGGGGCGACGATCACTGGGGCGACGATCACTGGACGATCTCCCTGCTGATTTGGTCGATGGTGGCAATCCCGAGGTAGCGGTCCTCGTCGAAGACTGCGGCGACCGACGTGTGTGAGCTGACGACGACGTCGAGCGCTTCTTTCAGGCTTGCCTGCGGGCTGATCCGATCCCGGTGTTTCCTCGTCGGAACGTTGCGGAGGTCGGGTTGCCCTGCGAGGTCCTTGCTTTCGAACCAGCCTTCGATCCGACTTCCGATACCGATGATTGCCCAGTCGATCCCGTACTTGCTCATCATCGCCTCTGCCTCAGCGACGGTCGCCGAGCGGGAGAGCACCGGCCCGGGGTCGAGCTCGATGTCGGATATGGGAATCAGCGACAGCCGCTTTATGCCTCGGTCGCTTCCCAGGAAGTCCGCGACGAATTCGTTGGCAGGATCGCGAAGAATCTCACCGGGGCTGTCGTACTGCTCGACGTGGCCCCCTTCGCTGAGGATGGCGACCCGGTCGCCGAGCCGGATCGCCTCGTCGATGTCGTGGGTCACCAGCACGATCGTTTTGTGGACGCGTTCCTGGAGCCGGAGCATCTCGACCTGTAGGTTGGCGCGCACGATCGGGTCGACGGCGCCGAACGGTTCGTCCATGAGCAACACGGGCGGGTCTGCGGCTAGTGCCCTTGCCACTCCCACCCGCTGGCGCTGGCCACCCGACAATTCTCCCGGGTACCGTCCGAGCATGTCCGGAGACAGCTCGACGAGGTCGACCAACTCATCGACCCGGGCGGCGGTCTTTGTCTTTTCCCATCCGAGCAGGTGTGGCACCGTGGCGATGTTGTCCCTGATGGTCTTGTGTGGGAACAACCCGATCTGTTGGATGACGTACCCGATACTGCGCCGGAGCTCGAACGCCGGCATGTTGAGGACGTCCTTGCCGGCGACCATGATCCTCCCGTCGGTCGGCTCGATGAGACGGTTGATCATCTTCAGTGTCGTGGTCTTGCCACAGCCCGACGGGCCGACGAGAACAACCACCTCTCCCTCTGCGATATCAAGAGATAGACGTTCGACGGCCGGGTGCACAGTGCCGGCAAACGTTTTGGTGACGTCGGTGAGGGTGATCATTCCGGAGAACCATAGATCCTCGGACCTCTATGAAACACGCCAGCCGTTCCGCTGCGCTAATTTCACCACTGTGACCTCACAACCACAACCGATCGGGCCAAAGAGGGGGCGCGTCGGGCAGATCACCGGTTCGCTCGTGAGACGTATCGGGCTGATGTTCACGTCTCGTGGTCCGGGCTTCCGCCGACTCGCGCAATCGCATGCCGGTGGTACGGCAGGCGACACCCTGGTTGCGATGGCGCTGGGGACCACATTGTTCTTCTCCGTGCCATCGATCGAAGCCAGAGACAATGTCGCGCTGTACCTGCTGATCACTCTGGCACCCTTTGCGCTGATCGGGCCGTTTCTCGGTGGCTTCTTTGCCCGGTTTCCGGGCGCATACCGGGGTGGCCTTGTAGTTAGTTCGATCCTGCGTGCGATATCCGCGATCGCACTGGCGATGTGGCTCGACAGCGTATTGCTGTTCCCGTTGGCATTCCTGTCGCTCGTGCTTTCCCGATTCCATGGGATCAGTCGATCGAGCGTGATGCCGATGGTGCTTGGGGGGCCGGATGAGCTCGTTGCCGGAAACGCTCAGTTGGCACGGATCGGTGTCGTCGGCAGTGCACTGATCGTTCCGTTCGGGCTGCTCGGTGTGGGTTTCGGGCACCCGTCGGTGACGCTGGTCATCTCGGCATTGGTGTACGTCTGGTCTGGTCTGTCTGCGATGGGTCTGCCGCCGATCCGGATCGAGCGCGATCGCAGCCGCGAGGCCCGGTTGGAGCGGAAGAAGGCATCGACGCCGCGTGCGGTGCGATTGGCCCGGTTTGCCACCGCCGGCGTGCGCTTTCTCAACGGGTTCCTGCTGCTGCTGGTGGCCTTTGAGTTCCGTGACGAGGATGCGGGGATCGCGGATTTCTCGGCGCTGCTCGTCGCCGCCGGCGTTGGGTACTTCATCGCCGCATTTGTCACCCCGATCCTGGACAGAAGGATATCGGAGGAGCCGATGGTGGTGACGGGGCTGGCAATCGAGGCTGGTGCCGCCTTTGTTGCCGCCCAGGTGTTCGGGTTGCCCGCTGCTGCGTTTCTGGCGGCGGCTGCCGGGTTTGCATGGGGCACCGCAAAGTTTGGTTTCGACGGTTTGCTCCAGGCCACAATTCCGGAGGAGGGGAGAGGCAGGGCGTTCACCAACGCCGAGACTTTTTTCCAGATCGCATGGGTGGTGGGTGCCCTGATTCCGGTGGGGCTCGTGATCCCGGTCGCGCTCGGTCTCACGATCGCCGGTCTATCGGCACTGGCGATCCAGGTCGTCTACATCAGCGCAGTGCTGGTCCCGGTGGTGCGTGAGCGCCGTGCCGCGGCAGCGGCAGTGACCCAACACCCCAAGCGAGGCAAAGACGAGGGCAACGTACTTGACCTGATGTAACACACAGGCGTAGCTAGGCAGCCTGTCCCGTGTCGGTTGGCGGGAGGCTGGTTCGGCTATTCCGTCACAAATCCCGCAAAGCGGTGCAGCTCGGTGCTTGGGACGGTGGCGGTGAGTCTGGTTCCGGCGTCGGTGTGCTCTTCGCTGGAGACCCGGCCGATGTCGTGGAGCAGAGCGACGAGATCGCCGCGCTCGTAGGGGATCACGAGCTCGAGCTTGTCCGTGGTGTCGGCGAGAGTGGCCGTGACGGCCGCCGCCAGTTCGGCAAGCCCGTCGCCGGTGAGCGCGGATGTGGCGACCGCACCCGGGTGCAGGGCGAGCAGACGTTTCACCGCGATGGGGTCTGCGATGTCGGTCTTGTTGATGACCAGAACCTCAGGGACGTCGGCGGCATCGATCTCCTGCAACACGCTGTGCACGGCGGCGAATTGCCGGTCCGGGCTCGGGTCGGCGGCGTCGATGATGTGAAGCAGCAGGTCGGCCTGGTTGACCTCCTCGAGCGTCGAGCGGAACGCCTCGACGAGCTGGTGGGGCAGGTTACGAACGAACCCGACCGTGTCCGACATCAGGATCGGCGACCCGCCGTCCAGCTCTACCTTGCGGATGGTGGAGTCGAGGGTCGCAAACAGCCGGTCCTCGACGAGCACCCCGGCGTCGGTCAGCAGGTTGAACATGGTCGACTTGCCTGCGTTGGTATAGCCGACGAGCGAAACCAGGGGGAGCCGGGACTTGCGCCGGGCCTTGGTACGGGTGTCGCGGGACTGGGCGAGGTGCTTTAGCTCCCGCTCCAGCTTGGCGATTCGGTCGAGGATCCGGCGTCGATCGGTCTCGAGCTGGGTCTCACCAGGGCCACGGGTGCCGATGCCACCACCGAGTCTGCTCATCTCGGTGCCCCGGCCACGCAACCTCGGCAGCCTGTAGCGGAGCTGAGCCAGCTCTACCTGGAGCATGCCCTCTTTGCTTGTGGCGTGCTGGGCGAAAATGTCGAGGATCAGCGCGACCCTGTCGACGACGTCACATTGGAACATGGCTTGCAGGTTGCGCTGTTGGGCAGGGCTCAGCTCGTTGTCGAAGATGACGACGTCGATGTTCTCGGCCTTGGTCAGCGACACCAGCTCCTGGACCTTGCCCTTGCCGATCAAAGTCGCCGCATCGAACCGGTCGCGTCGAACCAGCTCCTCGTCGACGGGGTCAGACCCGGCGGTGTCGGTGAGGAGTGCCAGCTCGGCGAGGCTCATTTCGGTCTCGGGAATCGCGTCCTTGCTCTGTGCAACTGCGATCAGGAACGCTCGCTGCTCGACAACGTCGAGATCGGTGACTGTTGCGGTGAGGCGGGTGCGGCTTCTTCCCGTGCGGGATTGCTCTGCCATTGTGGATATGAAAGCAGATCCACGGGCACTTGTGGACTTTGATTCGGGCGGGTTGGTATCTTGGGGCCGGAATTCGAGAGGAAGAACCATGCAGAAGACTGTGGGGCAGTTGCTCGAGGTAAAAGGAACGGAAGTCTGGACGATTTCTCCGGACTCCACTGTGCTTGATGCCCTCAACCTGCTGGCAGACAAGAACGTCGGTGCTGTCGTTGTTGTTGACGGGGGCAGGGTCTGCGGGATTCTCTCCGAGCGCGACTACGCCCGCAAGATCAGACTGCTCGATCGTGACTCTCGTGACACTGCGGTGCGGGAGATCATGACCGCGGACGTCAGGACCGTGTCTCGTGACCAGGACGTAAACGACTGTATGGAGATGATGACCGACTACCGGATTAGACATCTTCCGGTTGTCGAAGACGAGGTGTTGGTCGGGGTCATCTCGGTTGGAGACGTTGTCAAGGCGGTCATGGCGGAGCAAGCGTTCCTGATCAAACAGCTGGAGCAATACATCACCGGTTGACCGAGCCCGGCCGGTATGGGTATCAGGCTCCTCGGTCTGCCATGATCGCGGCGTCGTACGGTTCGATCATGATGCACTCGCCCGGGCATTCTTCCGCTGCCTCGACGACAACGTCGATCTGGTCGTCGGGGACTCTGGCGACACCTCGGGCGCCGTCCGGTCCGTGCCCGTCACCGTCGCCGGCGTCGAAGTTGATGGTCTTTCCGAAGTTCGATGCCTCTTCCTTGACCGTCCACAGACCATCGTCACGCCCGTGAAAGACATCGGGAGCGATCTCCTCGCAGATGCCGTCCCCGGTGCAGAGATCCTGATCGATCCACACCATCAGTTTTGTTTCGTCAGCCATCATTCACCTTGTTCCAACTTGTCGAATCGGAATATCAGCCCAGACTAGTCGGCGGTAACCTGCCCGCTTGGAGGTGTCAGGATGCCTGGTGGGTCCCGCGGTCTTCAAAACCGTTGAGGGGTCGAAAGTCCCCTGGCGGGTTCGATTCCCGTCCGCCTCCGCCAGAGCCCGTCAAATAGGGGTATTCCGGGTGCTGCCGTCGAGTTCGACGACGGCCCCGGAGCCCTTCGGGGCGCGTTGGGGGCGCGATAGGGGCGCGGGAGAATCGCTCGAGCCTCGTTCGGGGCGTGTCTGGGGCGGTGTGGTGGCGGCGACGTAGCGACGTTCGAGCGCATCCGAGAGGGCGTCCAGGTCGTCTTCGTAGAGGTGTCCGTATAGGTCGAGCGTCATCGCCGCTGAGGCATGGCCGAGTTGGCGTTGTACTGCTTTGATGTTTGCTCCGCTGGAGATCATGAGTGAGGCGGCGGTGCCGCGCAGGTCGTGGATTCGGAGTTGCCCGAGGCCCGCTGCCTCGACGGCCGGCACCCAGACGCTTCGGCGGAACATAGACGACCGCAGTGGTCCGCCCTTCGGCGCGGTGAAGACCAGACCGTCGTCGGCGATTGCTCCGAGGCGTGGGGCGAGACGATCGGCGAGGAACGCCGGCATCGTGACGAGACGCCGCTCGTGGGTCTTGGGCGTTCCCCATGACAGACCGGAGCCGAGTTCGGTGGCGGATTCGGCGATCTCGATACGACGCCGCAGCATGTGGACACGTCGTCGTCTCAGCGCCACGAGTTCGCCCCAACGCATCCCGACCCACGCCAGGGTCTCAACGACGAGCCCGGCCCCGGTCTGAGCATTCTCAGCGGCCGCGGCGACCCCTCAGAGTCATCAGGGACAGACGGGTGCACACCTGCGGTGACAGGGTGGGGGTGTCACTGTGACGGTGCGGGTGACCACGTTGAAGGGCACCGAGGCTGGTCGCTATTACACCGAGCAGCTCCCGTCGTACTACTTGGACAGCGGTGAGCCGCCGGGTCGCTGGTTCGGACGCGGCGCTGCCGAGCTGGGTCTTGATGGTGTGGTCGACGACGGGGCGTTCTTGGCGGTGATGGCCGGGTTGCATCCGGCGACCGGTGTGCGGCTGGGTCGCCGCTTCGGCGATAGCTCGGTGCGGGGGTTTGATGCGACGTTTTCGGCGCCGAAGTCGGTGTCGGTTCTGTTCGCCGTAGGCGACCAACAGTTGCGCCGGGAAGTGACGGAGTCGCATGACCGGGCAGTCGACGCGGTGTTGGGTTGGATTGAGTCGCAGGCGCATACGAGGTTGCGGCGTCGGGGTCATGTGGTGTGTGTCGACGCCGAAGGCATCGGGGTCGGGGTGTTTCGTCAGCACACCAGCCGGCGCCTAGACCCGCAGTTGCATACCCATGCGGTGATCGCCAACCGAGTCAAAGCTCCGGACGGGCGCTGGTTGGCGCTCGATGCCCGCACGTTGAAGATGGATCAGCGCACCCTGTCGGGGTTGTATCACGCCGGGTTGCGGACAGAGCTGACCCGCCGCCTCGGAGTCCGCTGGCACCAACCGGTGAACGGGATCTCTGAGATGGTCGGTGTCGACCCGGAGGTGCTGGCCGAGTTCTCCCAACGCAGCCGCGAAGTGGACAAGCGTGTCGACGAGAAACTGGACCGGTTCCGCATCGACCTCGACCGAGAACCGACGCCACGGGAACGGTGGCGCTTGGAACGCGAAGCCGTGTTGGACAGCCGCCCCGCCAAGACCCACGGTCACGCCGCCGGCGAGTTGCATACCGGGTGGTGCAGCAGGTTGGGAGGGCTCGAATTCGAACCAAACGACATCGCTGCGCGCACGGTGGGTCGGGTCCGCCGGGCGACCGGCATCGACCAGCAGACCATGGCGCACATGATCGACGGTGCGGTGGGGGCGTTGACGGATCGGCAGTCGACGTGGCGTCCCGCCGAACTGGTCCGTGAACTCGCCGCCCAGATCCCCACCCACGTCAACGTTGAACCTGATCGCCTATGCCGTTTCCTGCAGGACCTCGCCGACCACGCCGCCGCTAACCGCTGTGTCGACCTGTCCCCACCAGTCCCGGAAGGCGCTGTGCTGCGCCGTGACGGGCGCCCCATCGCCGAAGCCGCTGTCAACCGGGCCTTCACCACCCAGACCATTCTCGAGGAGGAGGAACGGCTTGTGGAATGGGCGGGGCGGCAGCGCCGTTTCGCCGACATCATCAACACCACACCACGGGATCTCGACACGCAGGGTTTGAGTGCGGGTCAGTCCGAAGCGTGTCGAGCAGTAGCCGGTGGGGCACCGTTGGAGCTAATCGTCGGACCCGCCGGATCTGGTAAGACCACCGCCCTTGCTCCCGCTGTCACCTACCTACAGGACCGCGGCAAGACGGTGTTCGGGGTGGCACCCACCGCAGCGGCCGCCGAGGTACTCGCATCCGAAACCACCATGACGGCCGACACCCTCGACAAGCTCCTCTATGAACACTCCCGGTCGGACCGGCCACCACAACCGGGATACGACCTGCCGCGAGGGTCGACGGTAATCGTCGATGAAGCCGGCACCGTATCCACCCCGAAACTCGCCGCCCTCACTCGTCTTGCCGACGATAGGTCGTGGCGGGTGGTGATGGTGGGTGATCCCCGCCAATTCTCCGCCGTTGGTCGGGGCGGCATGTTTACTCACCTCATCGACACCTGTGGCGCCATCGAACTCGACCACATCCACCGCTTCACCCACCAGTGGGAAGCCGACGCCACCCGACGACTCCGCGCTGGAGATGTCTCTGTCGTAGCAGAGTATGAGCGTCACGGTCGCCTCCACGACGGCACCCCCAACGCCATGGAGGCCGCCATCGTGGAGGCATGGAGTCAGGTGCGGCGGCGGGGCGAGATGGTTGCGCTGATGGCCAACACCAACCACACCGTCCACCGATTGAACCAGCTCACCCAACAGAGACGCATCGCCACCGGTGAGCTCGACCCGAACGGGCCGACCCTCGACGTGGCTCGTGAGCGGCTGCTCGTCGGTGACGAAGTGGTCACTCGCCGCAACCAACGCGCCCTGCGTACCGACCACGGGGTCATGGTCAAGAACCGGGACCACTGGACCATCGAAGCCATCCACACCGACGGCACCGTCACCATCACCGGACGGGCAGGCACAGTGCGGCTACCCGCCGACTACACCGCCGAAGAACTCGAACTCGGCTACGCCCAAACCAGCCACGCCACCCAAGGCCGCACCGAAGACACCGGCCTCCTCCTCATCGACAGCCCCACCGACAACCGCGGCATCTACACACCTATGACCCGCGGCCGACAAACCAACCACGCCTACGTCGTCACCGACGAAGGCGAAACGGCAGCCGATGTCCTCACCCAAGCCATCGCCCGGGACTGGATCGACCAACCCGCCATCACCCGACGAACACGCCTCGAACCCTACAAAGCGGTGACCCCCACGCTCAGACACAGCCAGCTCGGAGACGATCAGCACACCCTAACGCACCCACCCGACCACGACATCGACACGCCAGCTCCCGGCTCCGACAACTACCAGACCTGGCAGGCAATCAACCGGAGCATCAAAGCCGCCAGACAACGCCACATCGCCGAGCGCGCTCGAAGTCGACACACCCTCGGCATCGGCCGCTGACTGGATGGTCCGCGGTGCTGATTTCGCCTGCCGCGGCGAGGGCCTCGAGGTCCGCGGGAAACAGGTGTCCATAGCGATTGAGAGTGACCTGAATCGATGAATGGCCGAGGTGTGCCGGGTCGCCTTGGGGAGGCGTCCTGGGCGATCAACAGGGTGGCACAAGGTGTGCCTGCACCCTGCAGATTCAGATACGAGCGGCCCTCCCCGCTGTTTCGGCTTGGTGACCGGCTACAGCCTAGCTGCGGTGTCAGTTCCGGGCAGGGGTGGCCCCTGGTGTGTGAACCGTGGGTGGACGAGCTGTGTCACCGAGGCCCCACCGCGCTGCCGTGGCGGCGACGTGGTGTCGGTTCCTTGCACCGGTGACTGTGCGGAGTCGCGCAACGAGCCGGCGAACATGGCGTTGCGAATGGCCTACTACCGTCGCGATTTCGTCGAGCGATGCGCCCTCCACGAGGAGCGTCAAGACCCGATCCTCTGTGGACGTTAGAACCAGGCCTGATGGCATCTCCTCGAGGCGAACAGCCAGCGAGGCTGCTACGTCGGTGGGAAGCGCAACCAGGCCTTCGAGCGCCGCTCTCAGGGTGAGGCCAACAGTAGTGTCAGCTTGGTCCTGGGAGATCAGTCCCGAGGCACCCGCTCCCAGGTACCTCCGATAGGCCATCGGATCCAAGCGATCCTTGATCACGCTGACGATGGTTGCTTCTCGCGCGTTCTCTCTGAGTTCCCCCACATCAGTTGGCGATCGAACGGGAGCGAGGATGAGCAGCCCGTTGGGGTGTTCGACGAGCCATTGATCGAGTTTATCAACGGTATCGAGACGCCAACTCAGTGTGTCGGCTACCGACGCTAATCGTGTCCGCAGGGCAGCGCTCGCTGTCGAATCGACGCCAATGCTCTCTTGCCTTCGCACCGCTGTGGTCTCCTTGTCGCGGCCCGGTTCGCGTCGTGTCTGTGTCAGTTGCCAGCTTGGCGTCGCGGACAACTCGCGAAGAAGTTGCGTGACGGTGAGCCGGTTTCGGACACAAGTGTGCAAATCACGTGCACTAGCAGGAGGACTATTTCGATGAACCAAGCGCTCGTAGCCCGACCCGCGGGACCGATTCGACGTCCCGCTCTTCTATTCCTCGCAGCTGTCATCGTTCTTGTTGTGGCGGTGGTGCCCTACGCTGCGTCGGCTGCACCCGCTGGCGCGGCCGATACGATCGAGGCAGTATTCGAGGGTCGACCGATCGATCTCTCCAACGGTTGGGGGGAAGCCCAGGCATGTGTCGTATGGAACGATGCCTCGGTTGTCGAGTGCTTCCGCACCGAGGAGGAGATGGACAAGCGTATCGCTGAGCTCGAGGGCGAACTCGTCTCCAAACTGCCGATAAACGCTCAGGCTCAATGCTCGGGCTATATGCGACTCTACAAGGACTCGAGCTACAGCGGTCAGGTGCTATACATCAGGGATCGGCTGCAATGGATCAACCTTTCTGCGTACTCCTTCTCAAATGTCACCTCGTCATTCAAGATTGGGCCTTGCTCGACCTATTTGGCCGATGGGGATTCGGGCGGGGGGTCGTGGTACCCCACATCTCAGTCCGAGGCCTGGGATGTGGCTCCGAGTATGGCGTCGGGATGGAACGATCGGATCTCGTCGGTTTACATTCAGTAACTCGTCAGGTGGCGGTGTATTCCAAGACTCGGGGGGCGCCGTAGTGTCCGGAACCGAAACCGGAAGCCCGATCAGCCGTGAGCAAGCGGCGTTGCGCTTTGGGGAGCTCTACCGCGACCATTACCCAAAGGTCCTCGGCTACGCACGGCGTCGCACCGCCACCCCCGACGACGCTGACGAGATCGTCTCCGCCACCTTTCTAGTGGCGTGGCGGAGACTCGACGACTACTTGGGCGCAGACGTACCGCTGGCGTGGCTCTATGGCGTGACATATCGAACCCTGCTGAGCCACCGACGAAGCCGGGCCAAGTCCGTTCAGCTGTCTGAGAGGATCACCTTCGCCCACTCGCCTATTGACGATCGCACGGAGCCAGCTGCTGAGGCGAGGGAAGAGCTTGCTGTAGTCATGGCCGCACTGACGCGCCTGCCAAGACTCGACCAGGAGCTGCTCCTCCTCGCTGGCTGGGAAGAGCAGACTCACAGCGAGTTGGCGGCCGCCCTTGACATCCCTCGGCAGCTCGTGAGAGCCCGGCTGTACCGAGCCCGCCAGCGGCTGCAGCGAGCCTGCGATCAGATCCGGAACACTTCCGAGACGGGTCACGGATAGCCCGATGGTTAGACACCAGCCGCGACGCGGCGGCATCAACGAACACAAACAGGTGGAACGTAGGCAAATGGAGACAACGGGGCCACGGAATGCGTAGGCGAAGAGACGCCTTTGATGTGCTCAAGGCAAATAACCCGGTCGATGAAGCGAGCCTGCCTACGGCGGAATCGCAAAAGGCTCGCGCTCTCCTCGCAGAGATAACGGCCACGTCTCGCGAGATGCCGACATCGACGTCGAGACCGATCGTCGCGCGCCGTCACCTTGTGATCGCCGTCGCAGCGATGGCCACAACGCTTATCGCAGCGACCTGGTTGATACTGCGGCCCGTGGCCGACCCAATCTCCGTTGCCTGCTACCAGGCGACCAGCCTAGACAGCGCAGTAGTCGCGGTTGCTTCGGGCGGTACCCTCGATACCGACCTGTGTACCCTAGTTTGGGAAGAGGGCACGCTCGTAAACCCGGCAGTGGCCCCAGAAGGTGAGGTACCGCCGCTTGTTGGCTGTGTTAGCGAGAGCGGCAGTCTCGCGGTATTCCCGAGTGACGACCGCTCGCTCTGTGGTCAGCTTGGACTAGCCGAGCCCGACCCCGCATCGATCCCAGCTGGTGACGTCGTCAGAGACCTCAATGACAAGCTGGTCGCGTATTTCGTCAGCCATGAATGCGTTCCTGTCGATGACGCAAAGCGTGACGTGACCCAGATCCTCGCAGACAGCGGCCTCAGCGACTGGCACGTTCAGTCTCTCCCCGGAACACCCGACCGGCCCTGCGCCTCCTTCGCTCTAGCGGTTGATACCAAGACCATCGAACTGATCCCGATCCCCAGACCGCGTTGACCTAGGGATCATGCGTCGCCGATGCTCACCGCTGCTGCGAGTGCCCGCGCCCGGACAAACCCCACCGGTTAGTGGGCACACAACCGCAAGGGGTGAGAAGCGATGGAGCAAGAAGGGGCGCGACACGAGGGCTGTTTCCGGCACATGTATGTGACACACACGAGTCCGTTGCCCACGATTCTTCGGTCGGGCAAAGAAGGGAGAGGGAAATGGGACACTCGACACGTCAGAACGGGAGCCATCGCGGGCGTCGGACGACCGTGCCGCTCGCTCTCGTGAGCTGCGCTCTTCTAGTGGTATCGGTTCTCGCAGTTGCTCCGGCGCTCGCAACCAACCAGGGTTCGGTTGGATCTCCTGGCGTCAGTGGAACCACAAACGGAGTGTGGTGGACCCCAGACAGTACGTGGAGGGTGGCAAAGGCGTCGCTCGGCTCGTCCTATTTCACTGGTGTCACCAACGCCCTGCTCAATGAGTACAACCCGACAGACCTCACCGTCTACCAGTACTCGACTACCTCCTGCACCCAGGAGACCTGCGCCATGGACTCGGACTATGGCAACAACGGCGTATATGGCTGGAATGCCTGCTACCCGGGCGCCACCTCTGGCTCCCATCCAAATCAAACATGTTCGAACGACTGGGTGAGGTTCAATACCTACTTCACTCCGCCGAGCCCCGGCCACTCCTACGTCTCATGCCACGAGCTGGGCCATGCTGTCGGTCTTCGCCACTCCAGCGAGAACGCGTCATGCCTGCGGACGGTGCTAGCCGGGGGCAACACTGCGGCACTAACGAGTCACGACCGGGGCCATATCAATAGCCACTACTAAGCGCAAACGACAACAGACCACTACAACGGACAATGAAAACGGGAGGTTCTATACCATGTTCAGACGCCTGAGTCCCCTTCTGGTCCTCTGCTGTCTCGCGGCCGCCTGTGCCGGAGTCGGAGCCAACAACCCGTCGACGGAGGAATCAGCCAGCCCAACCAATACGGTATTTTGGGAGCGGTACCGTATCGCAGGACTGGAGGTCGAGGGTTACACAACGATCGCCGATATGAGCCTGGCAGCGGATTCCGTAGTGACTGCGCACGTCACGGGCGTTGAACCTGGCAGAGTGTTCCAAGGTGATGTCGCCGAGGACAGGGTGTACTACGCGCGAGTGATCCTGGAGGTAGAACAAGACCTCCACGGCAAGGCAGAGACGTCCACAATTCCCATGGAACTCCTGCTTCCACAAGTGTTCAATGACGACGGCTTCGAGAAGGCCATTGCCGAGCTCGATGCCGCAATACCCAAAGACAGGATTCTTGTGTTTCTCAGAGAGAAGAACGATCCCGACCCAGGCGTGTACCGCCCGGTGAACTCTGTCGGCCTCTTCGCGTCGACCGACCGCTCCGTCATCGACACGCCTCTCAGTGCCGAGGGTCTGACGTCCGGGCTCTATCAGGACGAGCTGGCCGGGATCAAAACATTCGATGACCTAGTCGCGCTAGTCGCCGGTGCAGGATGATGAGCGGAACCCGGCTGTGCTGAGCGCCAGATCCGATTGGCTGACACAACCGGCGAAATGAACGACGGCGCGCAGTTGGGTAGCAATAGACGTCGCTACCCAACATGCGCGCAACTATCCAATTGTGAAACAGCCGTCATCGGTCAGGCGTTGGCAGCCAAGCTGCGACCGTCAATCTCGACAACGCTCACGCCACTCGACCAAGACTGAAACGACCTGGAAATCGGGGCATGTCGAACGCTCGGTCCGGAATATGTGGGTTGTCCTGCATTCTTTCGCGTCTCGGGGCGCGCTGGGGGCGCGGGAGAACGAAAAACGATGAAAGCCACTGGGGGATGACGAAAGACAGTGAGTAGTCAGAAACCGTTGTGCCAGAATAGTTTTCGGCAGAATCTCCAGCGAGTCTGTGACTTACGAAAAGTGCCTCGAACGGTCTTCAAAACCGTTGAGGGGGCGAAAGCCCCCTGGCGGGTTCGATTCCCGTCCGCCTCCGCGTCGACCCGAGCCCAATCCGTGGGCTCGGGTCTTGCTTCGGGACGGGAAACCCTGTTTTATGCCCGGTGGGATAGACCGTGCGGTGGGTTGGTGGCCTGGTACAGGTGGTTGTGTGGTGTGCGGGGTAGGTTCGATTCCCGTCCGCCTCCGCGTCGACCGGGTAAGTCCCTTGTGGTGGTGTAGAACGGTCTGATCGTCGCAGGGTCCTGTGATGTTGATGGCCACCGTGTGATTCTCAGGAGCAACAGGTAACCGCTACTGAGAGGAGCCACACGATGGCCACCTATGATTCTGCCCTATCTGACCTGTCTGAGATGCTTTTAGCGTCTGACGGGTCGTTGTCGACGTCGCTTGCTGAGATCGTGGCGACCGCGGTCCAGGAGCTGATCGAAGCCGAGCTGACGGCTCTCATCGGCGCCGAACCAGGGGAACGTTCCCCGATTCGGTCGAATCAACGTAATGGGCATCGCCCCAAGCTGGTGTCGACCCCTGCTGGCGATATCGAGGTCGGGATCCCCAAGCTCCGCAAAGGGTCGTTCTTCCCTGAACTGTTGGAGCCTCGCCGCCGGATCGATAAGGCGTTGTGGGCGGTGATCATGACCGCCTATATCACTGGCACCTCCACCCGCAAGGTCGATGATCTGGTCAAAGCGTTGGGTTGCGACACGGGGGTATCGAAATCGACCGTGTCTCGTATCTGTAAACAGATCGACGTCGATGTCGCTGTGCTACGTGAACGCCGGCTGGATCATCAACCCTTCGTCTACGTATGGCTCGATGCCACCTACCTGCATGTCCGTGAGAACCATCAGGTTGTCTCCAAAGCAGTCGTGATCGCCACCGGGCTCAGAGCCGATGGATACAGGGAAGTCCTCGGCGTCGACATCGGCGATTCCGAGAACGAGGTGTTCTGGACCGAGTTCCTCCGCGACCTCAAAGACCGCGGCCTAGCAGGGGTACGTCTGGTGATCTCTGATGCCCATGCCGGGCTGCGGAAAGCCATCCAGAAAGTCATGCAGGGAGCGTCGTGGCAACGATGCCGGGTCCACGCCATGCGCAACCTCATGGCAGTAGCCCACCACCAACACCGGCAAGTCATCGCGGCGCTGATCCGCACCATCTTCGTCCAACCCGACAGAAAGACCGCAACAGCCCAGCTGCGAGCCGTTGTTGACCAACTCGGCGAGTTCGCCCCCGCCGTCGCCGAGAAACTCCAAGCAATCGAAACCGACCTGTTGGCCTACACCGGATTCCCCCCAGCACACTGGTCCAAGATCTGGTCCAACAACCCAATCGAACGCCTCAACCGGGAACTAAAACGACGCACCGACGTCGTCGGCATATTCCCCAACACCGAATCGGTCATCCGACTCGTCGGGGCACTCCTCGTCGAAATCAACGACGAAATGATCGCCGCAGAACGCCGCTACATCGCAGCCGCCACCATCACACCCCTACTCGAGGAAGGAGACCAGCTACCCTCACTACCCGCAGCCCCCCGCAACTAGAAAACTGAATCACACGGCTACACCAAACAGCGGGACGCGATCGTCGACCCGAGCCCAATCCGTGGGCTCGGGTCTTGCTTCGGGACGGGAAACCCTGTTTTATGCCCGGTGGGATAGACCGTGCGGTGGGTTGGTGGCCTGGTACAGGTGGTTGTGTGGTGTGCGGGG